>Ga0210408_10000428_pt1 | contig 54956 bp, 46 predicted proteins | sample IncBWH4MmetaG_FD_155471 | JGI IMG/M metagenome (GOLD analysis project Ga0210408, IMG submission 155471) | Forest soil microbial communities from Barre Woods Harvard Forest LTER site, Petersham, Massachusetts, United States - Inc-BW-H-4-M | ecosystem: Environmental > Terrestrial > Soil >... | reverse complement strand
TTGGGTTGGTATGGCACAGCTTCAACAAGAGCGAAATCGCGCTCTCTTCGGAGTGCACGGAGCAGTACGCTCAAAAAGTGCTTGACAGGGATCCACATTGTCAGAGACGCGATGTTACGACAGTTGAGGACCGGCTAGTCCCTGTTGCACCCGTGCTTCGCAACGTGATCCCCTAGCGAACGCTGAATGTGGTGAACCTTCCTCTCGGCGGCTTTGGCCTCTCGGTTCTTGCCCGGAACGTCCTTGACCCCGTACCACTCCTCACGGGCCGCCCTTAACCGTCTTTGCAGGTCGTCCCTTTGCTCGCAGGCTTTCATGGGTTCTGGAGTAATAGAGATATTTCGACAGTTATACTGCACGTGTACGGGACGACGATGATACGCGGATTGCTACACGTGCTCACAGTGCTGTTGATTCTCTGTTTGTGCAATGGGGATGCTCAGACACGGGCACCTTCTCTATCGGCTACGCCTACGGATGCAAAACCTGGGGTAAAGGTACAACACGTGTCCTTCGCAACCGAGGATGGTGGGCTCATCTATGCCGACCTGTACGGAGAAGGTGATCGGGGCGCAGTGCTTGCGCACGGTGGGCGCTTCACAAAAGAGAGCTGGCAACCACAGGCGCAGCAGTTAGCGAGGGCGGGTTTTCACGTCCTGGCATTTGATTTCCGCGGCTTCGGCCAATCGCATGGTCCGGGCGATTCAGACATGTTTACAGCCCCCATGCAGCTCGATGTGCTGGCCGCCGTTCGTTATCTCCGCAAGAACGGCGCGAAGACAGTTGCAATAGTGGGTGGCAGTTTCGGCGGCAGTGCGGCGGCGGACGCCTCCATTGCCTCACAACCCGGCGAAATCAACGGATTGGCGCTGCTCGCGGCAGATTGGAATGGTCCTGCGGAACGACTCAAGGCGCCTTTGCTAGTAATAGTCGCGCGGGATGACGCAAACGATGAGGGACTCCGGCTACCCCGAATACGAGCTTGGTTTGACAAGGCCCCGCAGCCAAAAAAGCTGCTCGTGCTTGAGGGTTCGGCTCATGCTCAGTTCCTATTTCAAACGAATCAATCAGATCGCGTAATGAGAGAATTGCTCCAATTCCTTTCCGCTAACCAGCGCAAGTGACAAGCGTTGACTGACGAAATTAGGCCATTGCACAAGCGTGCGCTTTTTCTTCTGCCTTTTTGGGAGTCAGTGAGTGTAACCGCGATTTATCGCCAACTGACGCCCAGGGACGCCGCCAACTTCCACATCTTCATTGACTTCCCCTAGCCCCGGTCCTAAGATTTCAGCCCAATGACGGGCGGGACCATCCCGCACTACCGCATTATCGACTCTGAATCTGCCAGCGCCATGTCCCGAGTCCATCTTTCTATTTTTGTGCGACCGATTGGCGTCTTTCCGCTCCTCATACTGATTCTGAGCGGCTGCTATAGTGGATCGCGCCCACCGCACCTTGGCAAGGTGGCCCCCGATTTCAGTGTCCAAGATTCCGACCACAAAGTTAGCCTCCGTGATTTTCGTGGGAAAATCGTAGTCTTAAACTTCTGGGCCACTTGGTGTCAACCTTGCGTTGAAGAGACGCCTTCTCTGGTGCAAATGGATCAGCGGATGAAGGACAAGGGCATCGCCGTGCTCGGCGTTAGCATCGACGTGGATGCCGATGCCTATCACAGATTCTTGAAGGAGTATAAAGTTGGCTTTGTAACCGTGCGCGATCCGGAACAAGAGAGCGCCACTCTTTATGGAACCCACGGTTGGCCGGAAACCTATATCATCGACCGCAATGGAGTGGTTCGACGCAAGTTCATCGGCCCCGTCGATTGGACCCAGCCCGAAGTCGTAGACTTCCTCACCAAACTCTGATGCTGTGCAGTGCTTCGCTTATGCCTCAGTCGTCCGCAGAGAAACAGTCAAGTGACACTATCAGGCGTTTACGCTCAGCGTCCCTTGCGCGAGGCCTTGGGCTACGCGTGAAGACTTTGCGAGGCAGCGGCTCCGACCGGTTGCTTCCGCCTGTGCCAGTAACCCAATACAGCAAAAAGAAGGACGGCAGGCACGCCGGTCAGTCCGCAAGCGATAAAGAAAATGCCGTAGGCATGAACGAGGCCGTGCGTGGTGCTCAGACTTTCGACCTCAGCGCCCGAAAACCCCTTCAAGATCTTTCCCAGCCAGGCATAGGTTGAACTCAAAAGCGCATACTGCGTGGCGGTGTATCCAATGTTGGTGAGACTCGACATGTATGCTACAAGCGCAACGCCTGCAAAGCTGATGCCGAAGTTATCAGCTGCCATGACCAGCGCGAAGAGACGAATGGTCGTGCTCGCGAACGCGAGGATGGCATACGCGGCAATCGCAACAGCCTGCAGAATGCCCCCGATGACGAGCGCGCGCATGTAGCCAAGCTTCAGCGAGCAGAATCCGCCCGCTGCGATGCCTGCAAACGTAGCGATGAGTCCGATTGAGCCGCGCACCGCTCCGACTGTTGCCTTCGAAAGACCGATGTCGTGGTAGTAGGGGTTCGCTATCGGACCCATGATGAAGTCCGGCAACCGGTACAGGCTGATTGCGGCCAACATCACAAGCGCGAGCCAGCCATGTGCGCGGAAAAAAGCGATGAACGGTCCCACCACAGCGTCAAATAAACCGCGCAACGTCCACAGAGGTGTTTCGCGAACTTTTTTATCCATCACCGCATCGGCGCGCTCCGGTTCCTTTGCAAACCAGGTCGCGATCATTCCAACGACCATGCATGCACTGTAAATACCGTAGGACATGCGCCAGCCTGCGGTCGCTGCCACGATAAGGATCACGGAATCCGTAGCCAGGAGCGCAAGACGGTAGCTGAACTGATAGGCAGACGCGAGAAGGCCTTGTTCTTCTCCGTCGTCTGCCGATTCAATTCGCCAGGCGTCGACCACAATGTCCTGTGTCGATGAGGCAAACGCGACCACGAGCGCAAGAGCGCCAAGCCGGCCGAGCCCAGCTTTCGTGCCAGCTCCACCCATCGCGAACAGCGCCAGCCCGACGAGAATTTGCGAGAACATCATCCATCCGCGCCGATGCCCAAGCCGCTTAAACAACGGCAAATCGACGCGATCTATTAAGGGCGCCCACAGAAACTTCAGCGAATAGGCAATGCCCACCCAGGAAAGAAACCCGATCGCCGTCAGGGAGGTGTGTTCATCGCGCAGCCAGTAGCCGAACGTATTGCCGACCAGGAGAAAGGGAAGGCCTGAAGAAAACCCGAGCAACAACATCGCAAGTGTTTTGGGCCGCAGGTAATCGGCGAACCGGTGCTTGTGCGGATTCACGCCGTCATTGTCTACCGGAGGCTCACGAAACTCAACCATGTGCTCCAGCTGCCTTCTGCCGAGCCAACGAGTCAAATCGCGATTTATCGTCAACTATGGTGCCGCCCTGTTCGTGCCTCGGTTCAGGTATTCAGAGAGAGTCGGAGCATTCGGGAACAATTTCACCCCTACTAGGAAATGAAGGATTGCTCCGCTGATGAGCACTACAGGAACACCCACCCATGAGACAAGTTGCAGGGCATGTACTCGCTGCTTGTCGGTCGGGGTCACGTATACGGTCTTGCCATGATCTTCGAGTGGCTCAGTGTGAGTAGCCGTCGGTTCAGGTGAACCGTTCTTAAACGCCGTTCCGAAAAAGTAGAGCGACGCAACACCACAGACCCACGCGAGCATGAACACAGTCGTGTAAGTCACTTTTGTGACCCGCTTCCAGTTCGGCTCCGATAACTCTGCTGAGGACGGGGCATGTGCGGGTTCAAGCTCTCGTCCATATTGGTCGATGATCATGCAGTCGGAGGCAAACTCGGTTTCGGAGCCATAGACCACCTTGAGCGATTGCAGAATGCCGAACAGGCCTATACCGAGGCCAGCCAAGTACCACGGAACGATATGACCATTATTTGGCGGGGCAAGCGGAGTCGCGGAGTATAGGAAGATGGAGATAAAGAATATGCCACCAAGTGCGTAGAGCACATTCACTGGCTTTATCCCCGGCCATTTCCAGTGCTTCTTCTGTCGATGGTAACGGGACACAAGGACAATGAGTGCTGCGATGGTAACCGCGATTGTAAGCTCCTGTCGCACGGTCAAAGAACCGCCAGCGAGCATCATCACCATCATGGAGATGTGATAGCCAAACATGAGCCTCATATCGAGGGACATTTCTTTCCAGTTCTTTGGGTATCGAACGTCAGCCATCTGTGGCCCTCACTTCAACCCGGATGCTCTCTGGAATTGGACCCTATCATAGCGCTACGTTCTCAACTGGCGAAACCAGGCGATTTCACTCACAACCAAGGCTGTTGATGAAAATGGCCACATTTCTGCAACAACCGACACCGCTGATTTTGGAGTGGCGTAGTTTGCCGCTCAGGGCCGCTCGGCGGAACTGGTCGGGAAGGACAAGACCGCGGTGGCCGCAACGGGTGCGCCCATGTACGTTGCCGGACGAAAAGTCGTGAAGATGAGAGAGTTCTTAATCTCAGACGACAAACCCTTCACGCCGTTCCGACCGTTCGAGATGACGCGATAGTTCGACACCCGCCCCTTTGAATCTACATGCGCCTCGACAACTACTCCATCAGCGTGAACAGATGCTGACTCCAAGATTGGTGGCGTGTAGACCAACACATTAGGCGAGGCCACGGGAATGGAACGTCCAGCCAGAAAGCCGAAAAGCGCACCAAACATCAGTGCCACAACGAGCAAACCGACTTGAGACCTAATCCGTCGTAGTGTTTCCATAGAGAGATAGACTCCGATCAAGCTCTCCAAGTTCCCGACAGCGGATTGTTGTTGAAATCAGGCGTTTACGCTTAGAACCATTCGGTTATTAACGTAATCGGCGATATTACAACTAGCAGCCACATTTCGCTTCCGAGTCGCCTACTAGCCGCGTAGAACATCAGCTGCTGGACAGAAAATCAGTGAGGTTTCGGAGAATTTGGGTCGATCTCTGGGCGGGTTACAGCACCATCAGGTGCGACATAGTAAGCGGCGGTTGGCTGCGTGCCCCGCTCAAAGCTCAGAATGATTCGCCCGATGAAACCAGCAGGATCGGGCTTTGCGATCCACTCGGGGCTTCGTGAGGTCGGTTCCAAATCGAGAAGGCAGCTGTCCATAAGGACGGACAGAGTCTCGTGCGGAATAGTTTCAAGAGTGACTACATGAACGAAACGCTCGCCGGTCTCGCTGGCCCCGCAATGGCCCTGAATATTTCCCGGGTTGGAGGCGAATGTGTCTGTGAAGATGAGGAAGTGATTGGGACTCTCCGCAACCAAATGAGATTCAGACGGAGCATTGGTCCCTTGGCGATAATCGCTTGGATGGCTGAGAGCAACGCGCTGAGAAGACCCAGCACGGGATTTGATTTCAAGGATCGTTAAACGTCCTTGCTGCCGGAGTATCGCGGTGCCAGAGCGCACATCTCGAATTGTGATCGCATGTTCTTCAGCAGCACGGGCCGTCGGCAACAGCACATCTTGCCCGACCGCAGTGCAGGTGAGTTCGACAAATCTCACCTTCCCATCCTCTATCTTTCGGTGCAGCACAAAGTCGTAAGTCTTGCCATTCGCCGACTCCCCTTCAAAAAGCAGCGATGGGCTGTGGATGGCCAACGCGACGACAGCACCCTCAGTAAAATTGGCGACGGCGGGAACGGCTGATTCGATATGCATGGTCAAAGCGAATTTCGGGTCAACATCAACAGGTGTGACCTGCCCTGAAAAACCCGTGAGCGGGACGACGGCCTGCACGGTCGCTCGGAGGTGAATCTCATCGTTCGTGCTTTGTGCTTGGCCCGCGGCGCACGCCGAGAGACTCATGGCGAGAATGGCAAGGAAACGAAGCATGGCGCGTTGCGGACTAAGCCGATTCTCAATGATAACTGTTGTAACCAGGCCATTGCACAAGTGTGCGCCGTTTATTCGCCCCTCGGCGACGAAAAGATCTGACACTGCGACCCTCTCTAAAAAGCTGGTATGCAAGGTCAAGTTCTGGTTATGACAAGTCATCTCTTTCAGTCATCTCTTTCGGCCAGTCATCTGTTTCGGTCTTGACACCGCACTCTGGCACGAACAGAATCGACCGCAAAATCCTCTCGGGTTTTCCCGTTCCCCACGCTAGTCGGCCCCTTCAAACGGAACTAGAAGAGGAGGATCAATGAAATGGCTCGCTGCGGGAATCTGTGTGGCAACACTGTTTGTCACGAACGCCACCGCGCAAACAACAAAGACCACCGTCATGCGGGATGCCTGTGATCCCACTACTTTCAACGCGGTCGTCGGTCCGGAAACATGCCTTCATGGCCACCTGCCGGATCCGGGTAACAACTGTTCGCTCGGACGGGAGGAGAGCGGAGACAGCGAACAATTTCAACGTGGGTGGACAGACTCGATTCCCTCTCGTCTGGAGATAGTCCAATGAAATCTTGGTTCAGCATTTCATCGCTGCTTTTGGCCGTCGTTTCACTCTGTGGGTGCGGTGGAGGAACCCAAACCGCAGTTTCACCCGGTCCACCGCCCCTTTCCCTGAACCTTGCCGGTAACTGGCAATTCAACACGGCGTCTACGGATCTGGCGAGACCCTCCTTGACGATTGCTGGCAGTGTTAATCAATCGGGCAGCGCAGTAAGCGCCGCGTTCCATGTCGAAGGTTCGAGTTGTTATGACCAGTTAATCACTATGGCTGTAACGGGTTCCTTTGCGGGCAGTAACATGACCTTGAAGTCCACATCCATTGACGGACAGGTTGCTGCTTTCACCGGAGGTGTCACCGACACCACGTTCAGAGGGACGTATGCCATCAACGGGGGCTGTTCTGACGGCGACCATGGAAACGTTACCGGTACCAAGATGCCTTCCGTAACCGGACATTTGACCGGGTCCTTCACGCCTGCCGGCCAACTATCCTTCGACGCGGTAGCCGATGTGAATCAGGGCAACGCCGGGCCTGACGGTAGCTTTGCCATCGCCGGCACCGCAACTTTCGCGACACCCTGCTTCACTTCTGGGACGATCGCCTCTGGAACATTTCTGTCTGGCAGCTTCATCGTCGGCACAACTGTGGCCCTCCAAATTCAGACTGGCAACGGCACAGTCACGGTCAGGGGAACGATGAAGCCGGCCACCGGTGAGATTACCGGAGACTACTTGGTCACCGGCGGGACCTGTGACCAGACGGGCACGGTGGACCTGATTGCTACGAGCCCATGGGACTATTGAGGTCGAGAAAGTCTTTCTGCTCCCCTCTATCGTGTGGTGGGAACATAAACTCGCTCCGCCCTCGTCACTTTCCGCATGCGGCGTCTCTGAAGCATGAGGTCGACGCGCTAAATTTGTCTGGAATGCTCAGAGAGGCTGTAGCTGAGGGTCAAAACGTTGACTATCGTGAGGTTTCTTTCATCTTGGGTCGGCTATCCTAGAAGTAGTGAAGCAATTGTCAGTGATCGCCGTCACTCGTGTGGGTCAGGCTCTTTGCTTGAGCTGTTCCTTCAGGTAACGTAATCAGGCGATTTCGCTCAAAACCACGTCAACGGCCAGACGGTCCCAGCGAGCCGGTGAGCGTATACTCACGGCGAATGAGCCACAAATCGTTTTCCAAAATGACGGATGGGTTCTTCAAGAAAATGGAGGATCGTGCTACGGCTAACGCGATCCGTTTGCGCAAGCCCACTCACGGGAAACTCCGTCTCATAGGCACCGCCATTGGTGTGGTCGTCGTGATTCTGTTAGCCGTATGGATGGCGTACCATTGACACAGGCGCTCAACTGTCGTAACCAGGCCACTACACTCAAAATGCGGCTTTCACGGCCAGTGTGATCATTCGTAGACTCTGGCGGCGTACAGAATGTCGGCAAAGGTGCGCCATCCAGGACCTGTAATCTGTGGCTGTCCCGCATCTCTGATCCATGCCTCCATCGCCTCCAGATACCCTTCGAGTGTCGGATTTTCCCACTGATCACGTTGAGTTGTGAGGTTGTGGCGGAGTTCTGCCACAAAATCAGCCAGCTGCTGCTTTGAGTTTACAGTCGCGATCTGCTCGTGCAATTCCACTCAAGCCCTCCAGAACATGGCAGGAAGTTTATCGCGGAGAGACCTGTCTCGACCCAACTGTTGTAATCAGATGTCTGAGTATGTTTGTCAATCATTTTTTGACTAGCTCAGTTTCGACATTCACTTAGAATCCACAGTAATTTCACACGCTCACTGCCGCAGAGGCGAAGGCGGAGGTCAGGTGTGAACCTCGCTTGGCCAGGACCGCGAGATATCTGGTCTCGTCATACGCCACACGGTCTTGCCAGCAGCGAAACACGATGCGAATCCATTTGAAGGCTAACGCCCTCACCGCGGCATGGTGTTCCTTGCCGCGCTCGCGCTGTCGCTGGTAGTAGGCACGCGCCCAAACCGACTGTGCGATCGAGTGTCCCGCCCATTCGTGAAAACTCTGCCGCAAGAATTTGGAACACGCCCAGCGGAAGTGCACCCATTTCTTCTTCCCGCTCCTCTCTGTTACCGGCGCAATCCCGCTGTATTTCTGTACCTCGGCCGCACTCCCATACCGATCGCGTTGCGAACCCAAAGCGGCCAGCAAGCGCGGCGCTAAGGCTGCCCCAGCTCCCGGCAGCGATTGGAAAATGAAAAAATCGGGATGCACTTCCGTTGCCTCGGCGATCTTGCGGTCCAGCGTCGCGATTCCTTCCAGTAAGTTGCGCAGCAGTTGTGCGATCACTCGCACCACGGTCTGTTTCGCCTCAATCACCGCCCGGTCCCGTATCGCCGGCGTCGCCTGGCTGATCCCCTGCATCCGCCACTCGGTCAGTTCTCCGTGCCGGCCGCGCCGATGGCGGAAGAACTTCTTCAGTTCGGCGGACGGAACCTTTTGCAACTCCTCCAACGACGGCCAGCGCTCCAAAAAATCGCACACCAGCTGGCTGTCCAACTTCGCAAACCACTCCAGTATCTGCGGAAAATACACCTTTAAGTATCCGGTGAGACGATTCAGCTGCGCCGTCTTTTCTTCCACCAGCTTGCGCCGCTCCTCCACCAGATTCTGTACCCGCCGGGTCGCTTCATTATCCGGCGTCAAACGGCGTAGTTTGTTCCGGTGTAGCACAAGCAGTTCCAGCAGCAGATCCGCATCCCGCGGGTCATCCTTCGCCCCCGACGGGTACAACGCTGCTCGCATGCTCGCCGACATGGTCGAAGGCACCGGATACAGGTGCAGGCACTCATACTTGCGCAACATGTAGACCAGCGCACCCTTCACCTGCTCCACGGCCACTGCGATCGGACCATATCCGAATCGTCGACACAGTTCCCCCACCCAGGCCTCCACCGCTTCCGGCCTGTGCTCCAGTTCTCCGGCTTCGCGCTGCCTCGAATCCGCTTTCTGCAAACTCCACACATGCTTCTGATCGGCCCAGTCGATGCCGACATAGGCTACAAACTCCGGCTCCGTCGTTTCTCTGGCTGACATAGTCGTTTCTTCGTCCTCCTTGCTCATCAACTCACGCTGAGGCTGGCCTTGCTTCCCGCGAAATCCTTATAGTGAGTCCTCTTGACTGCCTGGTTCCGGACTTCATCTGAGTATTCGTTTCGGAAGCAAAGCGCGATCCGCGGCTCGAGATTCTGATTTCAAACATCGCGTGTTTGGCGTTTAGGCTCGTAACCGCGGGACGCCTCCGACGGCTCCCATTGTAGGAAGCTGGCAGAAAACTTCATCCGCATCTCTGCGCACAGCCGACGCAGAGTTTCCTCTGTCTGCAAGAGAACAGAAATCAGACCATCTTGGGGCTTCTCTATTGCGGATGCAGGGGAAGGGCGCCCCTTCCCCTGCACCCCATCCCCGAAAACGCAGATTTGCACACACCGGAAAAGCCTGTGCGGCTGTGCAAATCCTATGTTGGAATTTCTGCGGTCTGACCAACTATAAGGCGTTTACGCTCAGAACCATTTGGTTATTAACGTAATCGCGATTTATCGCCAACTTGACGGGGCTGCTGGCGGATCTATTTCTCTGCACCGTAAGCGCGTAACAAACTCGCCATCTCCGTTAGCCCGAAATCGTCTTCCGCGTGCCAAAGCGGCGTCGTACCACTGCAACGAATGTTTGGATCAGCACCTGCTTTAAGCAGGAGTTCAGCAGCTTCGAGGTATCCGCCATAAACAGCCCAGTGCAGAGGGGTCATCCCGTAGGCGTCAACTGCACTAGGATCGCAACCTGCCGCCAAGAGTTCTCCGATCGCCGCAATGTCACACTGCAACACCGCGAGATGCAGCGCGTCCAGCTTGGTGGGGCTGTCCATTCTGGTCTGATTTTCGCACTGATGGGGCGAAATGCAATCACCGAGATGCGGTAACTGTCGCCAACAGGCCATTACACTCGCTATGAAGCAGGTTGAGTGTCGTCTTTGGGCCATTGCCAATCGTCCAAGCGACCAATGTAGTCGCCGTGAAGACCGGCGCCGCTAAGCTCCACAGGCATCGGTTCTCCACGGAAGGTAAGGCCAACCCCGCGAGCAAGTACCCACCAAGTCAAGACGGCCAAAGCATCGTGAATCGCGGCGACACGTTCGGCGTGGAGCATCTGCGCCAGCATCTGTCGCTGTCCCGTCGAGAGAGATTTGATGAATGGATTGAAAACCCGGTCGTCCGACAGGTCCGGGAAGGCAGTTTCTCGGACGACCGCCTTCTCCCGCACTCCGTGACTAGTCTCGGTAACGAGTTGATCAATGATTTGCTTGTAGGCATCAATGGGGCGCGAAGGCTGTCGGTCATCGGACATGTGAGAATTTTACAGTTGTGTGCAGCTCTTTTGCGTAACTGTCGAAATCAGACGATTTCACTTGTAACGGTTTGGTTACGAGTTAAAGGGCGATATTTCGTCAACCGACTATGACGAGCTACTCTCGTCCCTGTCGGGTGACTCAATTCGTTGGAAGGGCCACCGCTTGGAAGGCGGCGGTACATCGAAGAACCAGTATGCGGTCATGTAGAAAAGAGCCTGCTCCAAAAGCAGAGCTGGTATCAGCCAGAGCCAGCCAAATCTACTGACGAAAACTATGATCACTACGACATTGATCACCAGCCAGCCGATAACGAATGCCACGAATCGCGGCGATCGAAATTCCTTTCGGTAATCCTCTCTGGCCCCAGCAAGGACTCCGACAGAGATCAATCCACCAAATGCCCACAGAGGGTTAATGTGATAGATGTCGGCCAGCAGGAATGCTCCTAGTCCAAGGACACAGACGAGTAGTGCCGCGCCGATCAGATACAACGTATCGACTACTTGACTTCCTTGACGCTGCATGTTCAAGCTCTAAGGGACATTGTATCGTTCGGGTTTGCCCATCGACCGTCTGACTGTCATAACCAGACGATTGCGCTCAAAGCCCTCAGCTGGGGCGGGTCAGCGGGACATCCAAAGCGCAATTAGAGCGACAATGACGATGCCAATCACGTAACCAATGTACCGAGCCTTACCGTACCTGTTCATTGCAAAACGAGTATGCCACGCCTCAGCTCTTTTAATCAGGCGTTTACGCTTAGAACCATTTGGTTATTAACGTAATCGCGATTTTTCAACAGTCATCAGCTTGTGAAACATTAGACCGCTGCGGAGTTGGATCAACTAACTCGGCGGGAGTGCATGTATGCGGAAGATTCGCCATGCGGTAGCGATGAGCCGTGACAGACGACTTTGCGAGTCCGAGCCAGAAATCGCGCTTCGAGCTTCTGGAGAGAGCCACGGGGCCCGTGACACAAGGCCCCGATTCAGGTTGTCTGAACCCCTAGATCACGTTACACGTAAACGCGACTGATACCGTCGTTCCTATCGTGCCGGTGGGAGTTAGCGGATTGAATGCCATAGATACTTTGGATGCTTTGATCGTTACGGTTTCCGTCGGCGTATCGGCCGTGCCGGAGGTTGCGATTTTCGTGAAATATGCGTCTTTCAACTCAATCTTGTATACCTGGGTTGGCTGACCGCCCAATGGTGCCACCACCTCTATGTCAATCGTGGGAAAGTGCTGTCCAATTACCGCGGCCGACCACAATTGCGGTGAAGCTGCATCGAGCACTTTTGTGACAGCGACTTGGCACGATGGAAGGGTCGCCTGCTCCGTGCCGGTGGAAGTCCCCGGCGCGGTGGCGGACACCGAGAACGACAACAGATCGATCGCTCCTGCTTTGGACGTGGAGGGCCCCGAAATCCCTGACAGAGTCAAGTAGGTATTCACCGCTGCGGCGGCTGAAGCCGGCAGCATGGCAATCGCAATCAAAGCCAGCAGCAACACATAACAACGGGTTATGGTTCGTCGAGTAGCTGGTTGCATAGTTTCTCTCCTTGAGAGCGTGAGTTTGCACACCCTCGGTTTTGAAGTTTGTTTTCCAATTGCTTTGTGCTGAGGGCCCGGGAACTTTGCTAACTCATTCCGGGCTGCGGGGGGACAGGCCGACGGACACGGCGAGTTTTCGGGAGTCTACAGGGCAATCTTCGAATGTCAAGTGTTTTCTGTATTTGTAATTTAGTTACGTTGAGTTGGCGGGGAGTTGGTTGGCCTGCTCAAGCAAACCGGAACACAATTTCTTCGCGTCCTTCCACTTTCCGTGCTGCCAGGCGTCGTTGCACTGGCGAACGGCAGAGTCGATAGGTGTCTCCTGCTGCGAGGCCGCTTGCTGCACGGCTAGCCCAGTTGCTTCCACAGAGCGCAAAGTTGATAACGACACGAAAACGCCGACAACTAAGGAAAGCAATCGACGTGCTGCAGGTGTGTAGGCAACCAACGGAAGCATCCTAACTGACGCGGGCTCTGCGGAGCGCAGCGCTGATTGTGCCCCGCTAGTCTACGCCGGGTGGATAAACGAAGGAAGCCGCAACCTGGAACCGACCGTAGTAAAACTGTAGTAGTTCCATGCTCAGAACGATGCAAATCCAGTCACAACCGATCAGGACGGTCGGCTTGTAAGCAGTTGAGAAGTAAAGTAGAGTACAAAATTTTCATAACCGATCAGAACACCCCTGGGTACTCAAAATCCGCGGTTGCCTAAATGCACTTGGAGCGCTGCGTGATTTCCATGTGACTGCGCTCCAAAATCGTGGTGTCCATCTAGTGTCCAGTCTGTGTGGCTCAAGCGAGACACGTGGGCATTGGTGAGACTTTATAGACTTGGCTGTTTCAGCAAGGGAGCGAACGAGTTAAGCTTAACTCTTGTTTTTACAGTGCTTTACTGCTGATGGTTCAGAAGAATTCGGCTTACAGGTCCGGCTGCCACAACTCACTTCTTTTCAATATTTAGTTGAACTCTTTCCGCCGCCGACGCCGACTCTGGGCCAGGCAGATGTTCCGAAATCTCGTTCTTTTGCCGACGACTAGACACCCGCCATCGGTTGCCTTACGATGCGCGCCGGGCTCGGATACGAACTCAATTGGGGACATCCTCGTGAAGACTATGCCGATTCATTTGTCGACGTTCCTCGCGTTCACGACTCTTCTTGCTGCGGGCGCTAACCTTTCTGCTCATCAGGAGGCTACGCCTGCAAGCATGAAACAACAAACAGCTCCGGCACCACCTGTGGAAAAACCTAAAGATACGGAAGTGTGGGAGCCGGCGCCCACAGTAGTGACACCCGGTGCCAACAACACGGCGCCTCCCTCTGACGCGATTGTCCTATTCGACGGAAAGAACGTCGACGAGTGGGCTTCGGCCCGAGACAAGTCTCCCGCCAAATGGATTGTTGCCGGAGGTGTACTCACGGTGAATAAGGTTGTTGGTAATATTGAAACCAAACGGACCTTTCGGAACTACCAGCTTCACATCGAGTGGAGAATCCCCGAAAACATCACCGGCACTGGTCAGGCGCGCGGTAACAGTGGCGTGTTTCTCGCTTCCACCGGCCCTGGCGACGCAGGATATGAGCTGCAAGTCCTCGATTCGTATAACAACCCGACCTACGTCAACGGACAGTCCGGCAGTATTTACAAGCAAGGAATTCCACTAGTCAACCCAAATCGCAAGCCCGGAGAGTGGCAAACGTACGACGTGGTGTGGACAGCTCCAATCTTCAATGCCGATGCCTCGCTCAAAACACCAGCATATGTCACCGTCTTCTTCAATGGCGTGCTGGTGCAGAATCACTTTGAGTTGAAAGGCGAAACACGGTACATCGGGCAGCCTTTTTACAAGGAGTACGAGAGAGCGCCCATTAAGCTGCAGGGGCACGGAGACCCCAGCGAGCCGATCAGTTTCCGGAACATCTGGGTTAGGGAACTTAATTAGCGATTAGGCAAACGTGTGCTCGCAGTACTTCATCGACAATTTGAAGAGAATTGGCATCAAGCTTCTTGGCAACCAGCAAAACCGGTCCCAAGTTTAGGTCTTTGCCGGCCATGCAATCTGGCCACCGTGGTGATGGGCGAGATTGCCGATGTGACCCGCACGCGCGGCCGCGACTCCAGATTCTACCGGGGCATTCGGCTCTTTGCGCGTTTTGATGCATTCGAAGAAATTCTCCATGTGTGAAATGGTGCCATCGCGGAAACTGCGTTCGGTGAGAACAGGATTCTGTCCACTTGGAACGCCTTCGCGATAAACGGCAAAACCAGTCCGATCGATCTTTAGGGTTGCATCGGTCCCGCGGAACTCAAGACCACCATCATCGATGGAGGAACTCATCATACCCTCATACACCACATCAAAGCCGGGATAGCGGAAGGCTGCTTGGATGGTGTCAGGACAATCCCATTGGTCGAAGACATACTTATCCGCAAGCATCTGAGCCCGACGCGGCTGATCGCATCTCATGGCCCAGTGCACCACATCAACCCAATGTGTGAATAGATCGGTCATCGCTCCGCCGCCGAAATTCCAGAACCAACGCCAGTGGGAAAGCTTTTCTTCGCTGAATGGTTGGTCGGGAGCCGACCCAAGCCAAAGCTTCCAATCCAGCGCCTGTCGGTCGATGGGTTTCGTTGGCCAGTTCCTTTGATAGTTCTGCCACCAGTAAGTTCGTACTTGGGCAATGCGGCCCAGACTGCCCGCCTGAATTAAATCAACGGCATCGCGAAAATGAGTCCAACTACGCTGCTGCATGCCGCACTGCAAGATCTGTTTGCTGGAACGAACTGCTCGGGTCAGTATGTCGCCTTCCTCGATGTTGTGGGTTACCGGTTTCTCCAGGAAGACGTCTTTGCCCGCTTTTAGAGCGCCGACCGCCATGGGGACGTGCCAGTGGTCCGGGGAGGCGATGATCACTGCATCGATGTCTTTGTCGAGGACTTCACGATAATCCAGGTGGGTGGTTGCGAGACTGTTGGATCTTTCCTTGACGGCATCGCGGTTGGGTACATACACATCGCTCACCGCGACGATCTGGTAAGGGCCGACCTTGTCAGCGGCATCGAGAAGACCTTTCATGCGGTGACCGGCCCCGATGACTCCGATACGAATGGTGTCGTTGGCGCCGAATATTCGGGTTGAGGCGAGGGCAGTGAGTCCGCTTGCGACAACGAAGCTGCGCCGAGTAATCATGTTTGGCAGAACCTCCAAGTCGGTTCTTGGCCAATGATCCTATCAAGTTTGGGCCGGCATTCAATCTTTCGGTAGGCCATTGTGGCTAAGTCAGTCAATTTTGGTGCAGAGGTGACGGAGGATAAAGCCGTCGGCTCAAATCACGTGATGGAGGATTTTGGAGGTTCGATGTGGCCGGCACTTTTCTGCACACGCAGACGACAAGCCCTCATGGCAAGAAATCGTGTCCTCGAAAGACGCAGTGCCCGCCGGAGATCTTCCCATTGCGGTGTTCGGCGGCAGCTTGGCCAAGTCATCATCGGAACGTTCTCCGCTTATCCGGCTGGGAGGTGAATCGACTGTAGTAAAAATGTAGTAGCTCTATGCTCAGAACGGCGCAAATCTACTCATAACGCCGGCGATCAAGCCCGTCTCGTCGACGACTTGAGGCGTGGTCCATGATTCCAGATCGCCTTCCTCGAAGGTAGCAAGGTTTTGTCGAGCGCACCCGGGGTGCCGGTGCCCAATCCCTCGGTACGACCCACTTCGGTTAGCGCCGACAAGTCGAGGCCTTTCGCGCCCTGAACGAGAACGGGATGCCGCCTCCAGAAACGGAGTTCTTGGATGCTGCGGCAGAGTGCTTCCGTGCGGACCTGATTTGGGGGTCAGTGATTTCTCTTTTTGCTGCGTAGTCGCCGTGGGTAGGTGGCAGGTCCCCGTGCGAGAATCAACGATTGTGACGCCGGTGTGACGCAAAACCTGCCAACACTGACAAAGCTGACATCATTGACACTTCACGGGGACTGATTACAAATAACTGCCCCAAGCGTCTGCTTTCAGTCACTCACAAAACTATTAAGACCTGTTGTGACACGGGCGTGAGACGCTTGGGCAACGGCCACCACACTCCTCTTTATCTAGTACACACAGCCGGCCGATTCGGGGATGTCGAAGGTCCGTGCCACATGGTACGATTCCCCCGTGAGCGACTCCGCTTGCGTCCCTAGTTCTGCCTCGGTAGTCCCAGCCACGACGACTATGTCGCGGCACTCTACCCTTGTCCGCGTCACTCATTGGATCACCACTCTGTGCTTTTTTGCCCTGCTCATCAGCGGCGCTGAAATTGTGATCTCTCACCCTCGCTTCTATTGGGGTGAAACCGGCAACGTGTTGACCACACCCTTGTTTAAAATACCGATCCCTTCTTCGAGGGCATTGGTGCCGACGGGCTACGGGTATGTGCTGCCGGACCAAAACGGCTGGAGCCGGGCGCTCCACTTTCAATCTGCATGGGTTGTGGTGCTGACCGGCTCACTGTATGTAGTCTTCGGACTGGTGACAGGCCATCTTCGGAAAGAGTTGCTCCCCGGCAAGGCCGACCTGTCATGGCGCGGGGTCTCGACCGTAATCGCGAACCACTTGCGCTTCGAACCGCCGAGCGGGGCGGAAGCCTCGTCGTATAACGTGCTCCAGCGGCTTGCCTATTTGTTCGTGGTCTTCATTCTGTTCCCGCTCGTCATCTGGACAGGTTTGGCGATGTCGCCCGCTTTTGCTTCCGCATTTCCGGCGACGGTCACGTTGTTGGGCGGCCGGCAAACCGCGCGCACGCTTCACTTCTTCGTCTCCCTCGCTCTCCTGCTCTTCCTGCTGGTCCACGTCGCGATGATTTGGCTTGCCGGATTCGGCAGCCGGATGCGAGCAATGATCACTGGCCGCGTCGGTACAGATATGGAGCACACATGAGCGATCTCTCGCGCCGCAAACTGATCATAGGCGGACTCACGGCCGCGGCAGGCGTATCGGGCCTGGGCGTGGCCGCCCGCCTTGCGCAAAAGTACGGACTGGTGCCGCCCGATCACGGCGGAATTTACGGCCTCGGAGAAACGCTGACCTATGCTTCGCAGCGGCTGCTGACGAAGCACTCGTTCGCCCGCGAATTCTCGCGAAGCCAGATCTCGAAGCGTCCGCTGGCGAACGAGATCGCTCCCTTCAATGACGCCTTCAAGCGCCTGCAAGCCGGAGGATTCGCGGACTGGCGGCTGTCTGTCGACGGCATGGTCGACCGGCCCGCCTCGTTTTCCGTTGCCCAGATTAAGAGCCATCCGTCTCGCAGCCAGATTACCGAACTGTCGTGCGAAGAGGGCTGGACCTACATCGCCGAGTGGATCGGCGTGCCTCTCTCCCATGTCCTGAATCTCGTAGGGACCCACCCACAAGCCAAATACGTTGTCTACTTCTCGATCGAACCCGACTGGTGGGATAGCATTGATATGGCCGACGCCATGCACCCACAGACCTTTCTTACCTACGGGATGAACGGCGATGATCTTCCCGTGGGCAACGGCGGGCCCCTTCGCCTGAGGCTGCCCCGCCAGCTCGGCTACAAGAGCGTAAAGTTCATCACCCACCTGACGGTCACGGACAGTCTGAAGAAGTTCGGCAAGGGGCTGGGCTCCGCGTCTCCAGAAGGAGGCTACGCCTGGTACGCCGGCATCTGACAGGTTCGTTCTTGACGCGACACCGCAAGAGTGCATTTCTCAGACTGTCGGTCGAACGACTGCTTGCATCACGCCGGAAGGCTTTGAACGTGGGGCTCGGACGCTGGCTGGTTGCCGCTGCCCGTAGTCCCGCCGCCCACCTGTTCATACACCTTCAAGATTCGCCGAACCGAATCCTCCCAGGAAAAGCATCTCACCTGTTCGTAGCCTCGCTCCTTCAGCTTGTCGCGCAGGCTCTGGTCGACCAGCACACGATGGGTGGCGCGCATGATCTCGAACACGTTCTCTGGATTCACCAGCACTGCCGCCTTGCCCACCACTTCGGGCAGCGACGAAATATTCGACGTCACCACCGGCGTTCCATGCGCCATCGCTTCCAGCGGAGGAAGTCCGAATCCTTCATACAGCGATGGAAACAGGAAAACGTTCGCCACATCATAAAAAATTCGCAGGATTTCGATGGGTACGAATCCGAGGAAACGCACTTCATTCTGCACCCCGCTTCGGATCACCGTGCGCCGCAGGTCCGGATGACCGGAAAGGTCATCTCCAATGATGATCAGCTTCAGATCCGGAAGTTTGCCTTCTTTCTCCAATTCGCCGCGCAGCGCCGAGAACGCCTCGATGATGCGCACCAAGTTCTTGTGCGGGCTGATGCGGCCAGCATAGAGCAAGAAGGGATAGGTCACCAGGTAGCGCTCGGCGATCAGCTGCCGGTCGGCGGCACTGGCATGTCCGTGCAGAAAACGCTCGTCAATCGCGTTGTAGACGACCTCGATCTTCCGCGAAGGGATGCCGAAGAGCTTCTCGATCTCACTCTTGGAGAATTGTGACACCGCGAAGATACGGGCCGCTCCTTTCAGCACGCGACGGGTCAACTGGTAGTGCAAAGAGCGCCGCAGCCCCGATTTGCCTTTCGCGCGCGACATGTGTTCGAGCAGGTCATGCACCGTCATCACGTACGGGCAAGGCAGAACTCGCGGAAGCCAGAACAGGTGGGGGATGTGGACGAGGTCGCACTCCAGCCGCTTTAAGATGACGCGAAACTCGAAGTATCCCTTGGCCGTGGTGTCAGCCTCGAGCAGCGGTACCGTGTGAAAGTTTGCCGGGAGCGATCCGATTTCCTTGACCTTTTCCGGGGAACCGATGAGGAAGTACTTGGTTTGGCGGTCCAGACGACCGAGGGTTCGCACCACGTTGCGGGTGTAGGTCCCAATGCCGAACTCCGTCATGCGACGGATGTCGATAGCAATCTTCACGGGACGATTTAATCACAGGGGCGCGGCGCGAGACAGTGGTTTTGCGCCGAACCCCGGCTGATTTCCCAGATCTCGTCTATTTCTGATTCAACTGGCGTTCAGGCCCGGACCTCGGACTGAGCCTTCGCGCGCCGGTCGGCGTACAGCGGGAAGGCCTCGGCCAACTCGAGTACCTGGCGCCGAATCTTGCCGAGCACGGCCGCGTCCGACCGGTGCTGCAGGACCTCGGAGATCCAGCGCCCAACCTGCCGCATCTCGAGCTCCTTCATTCCGCGCGTCGTCAACGCCGGAGTACCGATGCGAATCCCGCTCGGCTTCAGGGGCGGGTTGGTATCGAAGGGAATCGCATTCTTGTTGACCGTGATCGCCGCCTCGCCCAGGCACTTCTCCGCCTCGCTTCCCAACATGCCCTTGGCAAATACGTCGACCAGCATCACGTGAGTATCGGTTCCTCCCGAAACAACGCGGAAGCCCTCGGCGGCCAGTGTTTGCGCCAAAACCTTGGCGTTGGCGACCACCTGCCTTGCGTAGTCCTTGAACTCCGGCTGCATTGCCTCGAGGAAGCAGACTGCCTTGGCCGCCATGATGTGCACCAACGGGCCACCTTGCATCCCCGGAAAAACTGTTTTGTCGATCGCGGGGCCAAGGTCGGCCTTGGCGAGAATCATCCCCGAGCGTGGCCCGCGCAGCGTTTTGTGTGTGGTCGAGGTCACTATCTGCGCATGCGGAACGGGCGAAGGATGCACACCGCCGGCCACCAGGCCCGAAAAGTGTGCCATGTCGACCAGGTAAAGTGCACCGACTTTATCGGCGATCTGCCGCATCCGAGCGAAGTCGATGATTCGCGGATACGCGCTGCCTCCGCCGATGATCATCTTCGGCCGCTCTCGCTCCGCCAAGCGTTCCAGTTCATCGTAGTCGATGGTCTCGGTTTCCTTGGTCACGCCGTACGGAACGATCTGGTAGGTCTTGCCCGAGAAATTCAGATGGTGGCCATGCGTCAGGTGCCCGCCGTGCGCGAGATTCAGCCCAAGAATCGTGTCGCCCGGTTGCAGCACCGCAGCATAGGCAGCCATATTGGCCTGGGACCCGGCGTGCGCCTGCACGTTGGCGTACTCGGCGCCGAACAGTTGTTTGGCGCGGTCGCGAGCCAGGTTCTCGACCACATCGGTGAACTCGCAACCCCCGTAGTAACGCTTGCCGGGGTAGCCTTCGGCGTACTTGTTCGTGAACACCGAGCCGGCCGCTTCGAGCACGGCTTCGCTGACGAAGTTCTCTGACGCAATCAGTTCCAGGCCTTCGTGCTGGCGTCGGGCTTCGTTATCGATGGCGGCCGCGATCTGCGGGTCCACTTCATACAGGGGGCGAGACAGGGGATCGTTTTTCATGTTGTGTCATTCAACCTTTCGCAACCGCTCTGCGAACCGTCCGCTCAGGATTTAATCCGCGTAGACCTTGGGATTGTGGCGCTCCATCCAGCGTTCGGGCGCCTGCAATGGGGTAAAGCCGAATTGCGCGTAGAGACCGTGAGCGTCACGGGTCGCGAGAGTCCAGCGACGAAGTCCGTGAAGAAACGGATGAGCCACGATGCACTCCATCAGCCACTTACCCAGGCCGTATCCCCGAAACGCCTCCAGCACAAAAACGTCTCCGATGTAGGCGTACGTGGCAAAGTCGGAGATCACGCGCGCGAACCCAGCTTGCTTTCCGCCGCCGTATACCCCGAAACACAACGAGTTCGCGATCGAACGAAGCACGGTCTCCTTCGGAATTCCCTTCGCCCAGTAACAGTTGGTGAGGAACCCGTGGATGCCGTCGACGTCGAGCTTCGACCGGTCGGTGCTGACGAGGAAATCGCCCTTGCGATATTCCTGGATGGGATCAACCGGCGTCATCCGCCAAGTCGCCAATCGAATCGCAGGGTTCTGCCGTGGTTCCGCCCGAGCGCACGCTTCATTCGAACATTCTACGCTTCAAACGCGGTCCGGAAAAACGACGCCAGTTGCCAGCCATCTATGTATTTGTAAGGGGCTTCGCCGGTGGTGTAATGGCCGCAAGGCAGACGGACGGCTCGATAATCGAGATGATGGCATGCAAACTCATCCACCACCTGCCGCGAGAACTCCGGCAGAAAAGTCAGATCGTAATCCGCATAGATGATCAGCGATTTCTTGCGATAGCGCGCAAACTTGTCGAAGTACACCATGGGACTAGCGGCGAGCCACAACTGCCGCAACCGCTCGATGTCGATCTCCGCTTCGATACCCTGGCGGATATGCCGGGTCGTCTGTCCGTGCCACACCACGTCCGCAAAATAAGTCGAGGCGTGATTGAAGGCCGCCACCCGCACGCGCGAATCGTGGGCGGCCGCGATGAACGCGTAGCAAGATCCCAAGCTGGTGCCGATCAAACCCAGCTGGCGGAAGCCCTGCTGGTCCAGCCAGTCGAGGCAGCAACGAATGTCGATGACACCCTGGCGCACCGCATCGAGCGTCCGCCCAATGTTGGCCGACACGGCGTAGTCCGCCCGGCGGATCTCGCCCGGCATGCGAATGTCGTGGTACGGCATGCTCAGCCGCAACACTGATACACCCAGAAGGTTGAGCACCTTGCAGAGACCGGTATACGCGATGGCGTCGGCGTTCCAATGCGGCAGCAGCACCACCGCGCGCCGCCCCCTCGCCGGAAACCAGCGCGCATTCGCCAGATTGTTTTCCGGATATGGCGTTCGTACCGGCGACGTGAAGCGTAGGAAACTCGCGCGCGTTCCCCGGACTTTCTCCTCCAACTTGGGATCCGGGACCTCGCGCGTGCTGAACACCTGCACTTCGCGCTCCTCGACCCGGAAATCGCTCGGCAACCGGTACGAATAGAACTCGTCGCTGTCAGCGATAATCCGTTGATTGTATTCGGCGAAGAATTTTTCCGCGTTGCTGGGCATCTGCCCGGGCGGAACTCCGTTGCGGCAAGGCCAGTCCTGCGCCCATTCCACTCCCCACTCCAGCGGCCGGACCACCCGGTTGTTGTCCACCGACGTGAGGCGGTTCTCCCATTCATACATCCATGTGGCGTAAAGGTTCGGCATGTCCTGTCCAGGACTATAGCAAAGGCGCACAGGACAATCAGTGCGGCAACAGCGAGCGGCGGAAAATCAGGCTCCAACCGTTGATTTCAGCGGGTTGCGAAGCTAGTGCGCGTAGATTCTAGGAACCCGCTTCGAGATTGCGCACAGAATCTCGTACGGAACCGTGTGGCAATGCCGAGCCAACTCGGGAGCCGCTACGCTCAGCGATCCCCGGTGCCCGAGCAGCAGAACTTCATCGCCGGTCTCAACACCCCGTATGGCGCTCGCATCCACCAGCGTAAGATCCATGGAGATATTCCCCACAATCGGCGCATAGGCATCGCGCACGATCACGCGGCCGCGGTTGGAGAGCTCGCGGTTGTAGCCATCCGCATAGCCAACCGGCAGCACTGCGATCCGTGAAGGCGCCCTGGTGACGAATGTCCCGTTGTACCCCAGGGCTTGCCCGGCACCGACTTGTTTGAGCGACACGATGCGCGTCCGCCAGGAAAGAACCGGCCGCAGCGGAAACGGCGGGTTTTCGTTGACCACCTGCCCGGCCTGCACCAGGGGCAGAGTGTAGCCATACAACGCAAGTCCCGGCCGCACCATGTTCTTCCAGGTCTCCGGCCGCGAGACCATTCCGCCGGTGTTATCCATGTGGAAAAGAACCGGAGACAGCCCTTGACCTCTCACCACGCACAAGGCTTGCTCGAAGCGCTCCATTTGCAGGGCCACATCGGCAGCGCCCAACACTTCCGACGATGCCAGGTGTGTGAAGACTCCTTCCAGCAAAATATGCGGAGAAGCCTGGATCAGCTTGCACATCGCCGGCAATTCTTCCAGCGAAACTCCCAGACGTCCCATGCCGGTATCCACTTTCAAGTGAACCGGCTGCGGCGCGACGCCCAAGCGGCTTGCCGCCTGATCCAGCGCCTTCACATGCCAGGGCTCCCATACCGCCGCGGTCAGATTTCTCCGAACGACTTCCTCTTCCTCGCCGCGCCAGAAACCCGTCATCAGCAGGACCCGGCAACGCACGCCCGCATCGCGCAGCGGCACCCCTTCGTCGGTCGTGGTCACCCCCAGCCACTTCGCCCCTTCGGACTCCAGCGCGAGCGCACATTGTGCCGCCCCGTGGCCGTAGGCATCCGCCTTGACCACCGCACACACGGTCACTCCCTCGCCGACGTGTTTTTGCAGCCTGCGAAAATTTTCGCGCAAGGCTCCCAGCGAAACTTCCGCCCAGGTGGGCCGCCCAAACTGCCGGATTCGCGCCTCTACTGTCGTTGCACTCACGATCTCGCGATTATAGAGGCTCGCCACTTCCCCCCGGACGTTACTCTGGTGCTCTCCTTGATGCGCGGTGGAACGATCTCCGCAGGGGGAGAGAGCGCCAAAATTCCGCTAGTACACTCCCGACAAAATAAAGTTAACCGTGACTTGCGTCTCCACTTCAACGGGTTCCCCGTTCAGGTTGTACGGTCGATACCGCCACTGCCTCACCGCATCGATGGCGGCTTGCAGCAGCAGGGGATGTCCGCTGAGCACCTGCAGGTTTTCGATCGTCCCGCCCTTGCTGATGATCGCTCGCAGAACCACCGACCCCTGAATGCGCGCCGCCCTCGCAAGAGGTGGATAAGCAGGTTGAACCTTGTGGACCAGGTTTCCCTCCATCATGCGGGAAACCCGCGGAGGGCGCGCCCCAGGCACGGGCGGAGGCGGAACGATAACCGATGCAATTCCGATGGAGCCGGGAATTAGGTTAGTGGAGGCAATTTCTCCCGTACTGCCCGGAACGCAGGTGGGGCAACCACTCTCCTCGGGCACTAGGACCGACCCGCCCCGGTCAACTCCTCTGGGGACTTCGGGCGGCGCCACGATGATGCTGGTCGACCGATTGCTCTGTGGCGCTGCCGTGGACGGGTGGTGCGCCTCCGGCGCTCGCCGCCCCGGCGGCGGGCCGATCGATGCGCCCATCGAGACCAGGTGCAGTCTGGGCAGGCCCTCGGTGTAGAGCAGCGGCAGCATGATGACAACGCCAAGGCAGAGCGCCTGCAGCGCAAACGACGCCAGCGTCGTCCAGCCTCGTTGCGCGCGATTGGCCCAGTGAGATTCGAGCAGACTATCGGCAAACATCGTGTCCTCCTGAGTAGAAACTGCTAGCTCTAAGGACACCGCTTGAATCCTTCCCGGCAGCACCCGCAAAAAGAAAAAAGGCCGCGTGTTTACGCGGCCTTTGGGAACCTTCGCGACACCTGAGGTGTCGCGCAGACTACTACTTCGGCGGCTCCGTCGGCTTCACCGGTGGAGTCGTCGGTTTCGCGGTCGTGCCCGCTGGTCTGCTCGGAGCGGGCTTCGGGGCCGCGCCCGACGACGCAGGCGGCGGAGCCACTCCGGACTGCGCGTTGTACACATCGACCACCGGCTTGGTCACATCCACGGCCTCGCCCCACCACACCACTGGGCTTTGCGGCCAGGGTTGCGAGGTGTCGATGATGACGCCGAATCCGTTGTCGCTGGCGTACTTGATGAGCACCGGGCCGAGCTTCTGCAGGATCCGCTGCGCGATCTCGTTCTGCTGGTTCTGCGCGTCTTCACGTGCGTCCTGAAGCTGACGGTCCAGCGACTTCTGCTTGGTCTCGATCTGCTTCATCAGGTTCGCACGCGCGTCGTCGTTCAGCTTGTCCTGCTGGGCACTCAATTGCTTCTTCAGGGCGTCAATCTCGTCGTTCTGCCCCTTCAATTCGTTCTGCTTAGGTTCCAGCTTCTTGCTGAGAGCCTCAAAATCGCGACGGCCCTCGTTGGTGGCGAAGATGGCCTGCTCCATACTGATGGTCCCGACCTTGGTGCCGGTGCTGGTCACAGCGGGCGCAGCCCCCGCGGGCGCTGCCGCTGCGCTGCCGGTTTGAGCCAGGGCCGCTACCGAAATCACGAAAGCCATGGCCAGAAGAATGCGCGTGTACTTGCTTGTCATTGGGTCGCTTGAACTCCTTAGATATTGTTCCGGAAAATTTTGGCTTGCCTGCTTCTTCCCAGTCCACTGCTGGGCTGTGCCACTAGGTCGACCGGGTCTCGAGTCAGACGTTCACTCGCATCCGGGACAGGTGAGCTGGCGTTCCCAACTCCTCACACCGAACCTGAAACGTGTGGCAGCGTACACTGGCCAGATTCTCAGGGTAAAAGGCAGCTGGCATTATAGCACCCCTCGTCAAAAAGAACCGAGACTCGCCCCGCCTCGCGTACCCGCTAAAACGTTGTCGCCACGGTGAAGCGGAAGGTCTTGCGCGGCTCCCGCAACGTGAAGTTCGCGCCGTAGGTATTAATCGCCTGCTGGTAGGTATAGTCACCCGCTGCGCCCGTGGGGAACATGCCGCGTGTGATCACCGTCGGCGCGGTTGTGTTCGTGTCCAGCCGCATCGGGTTATACGCCCAGTAGATCCGGAATGGCGCATTGATCACTGGCAGCATGACCTGCAGTTCCAGTCCGGTCGACATTCGGACCGTCCAGTTCGTTCCCGCCACCGGCTTCAGGAACTCGGAAAACACCTGGTGGACGCCGCCCACGCAGTTCAGGGTCACGTCGAGTGCCGGGCATCCGAACAGCGTGTTATTGATGTCGCTCAGCTGCCCCGGATTAATGCGCAGCTGCGATTGCCGGATGATCGGATCGATTCCCGTATCCATGAACGGCGCCAGCGTCACCGGGCCCACGATCGCAATGCGATACTCTATGTTGCCGAACAGATTAAGGTCTCCGCCGGGTTGCACGATCGATTGGATCGGCAGCGGGATGGTGTAGGCGCCGAGCCGCGGATTACTCGGATCTCTCAACACCGTCGATCCGTCCGGATTCGTCAGATTGATGGCCGCGTGATTGGGTAGAAACGCAATCGGCGATACCGACCGGATGTCGAACCCGCGCAGGTCATTCTCGCCGCCCATGTAGAACCGCTGAAACGGCGGAGCCACCAGCCCCCCGTAGCCGCTCAGGAACGATCCCTGGAAGTTGATCCCGATCGCGTTCCGCCGCTTCTGCATGGGGAAGAACTGCTTGTACTGCACGATCGGACGAACCGACTTTACCGTCCCGCCCAGGCCCGCGAGTTCCCCGCCCAGGAAGATCTGCTTGCCGCTGTGCGGCTGGTACGCAGCGTCCAGCGTGTTGAACGAAAAACTGGGCAGGATCTTGCTGGTAATAATTCCGCTCAGCGCGTTCGGGCCAGAAATCCCGCGGAACGCCAGGTTCGTGAATAGCGCTTTCGATGCATCGCTCAAAGCGATCAGGGATGAGTCATCGAAAGAGTAGGTCATGCCCACCCGCTTCAATGACCGGTGCAGCGGGTAGCTCAGCGACGAGGTGAATCCCGTGCTTGACTGGGTGTAGTTCTGCAGGTTCTGCAGGTAATACGACGGCAGGTTCAGCTGCTGCCCCGTCAGGATGGCGTATTGCCGTGCCTGGTTGTAGCTGGTCCGGGTGGTGTAAACCGTGAATCCGGCCTGCAGCGGGCGGTCCCACAAGTACGGCTCGGTGAAACCGAACAGCACGCTGCGCATCAGGTTTCCGATGCTCGCCTGGATCTGCAGGGTCTCGCCCAATCCCAGAAAGTTGTTGGTCGTATAGCTCAGCCCGATGAACGCGCCTTCCAGACCGCTGACACCGCCATTCAGACCAATACTGTTCTTCCCTTTCTCCTTCACCTTGAGCGTTAGGTCGACGCTGGCTTCCTTCTCGTCGAGTTTTCGCTCCGTCGTATTCGGATCGTCCGGCTTCAGCTGCTCGAAATATCCCAGCTGGTTCAAACGCAGCAAGCTGAATTCCCAGAGCCGCGAACTGTACTGCTGTCCCTCTTCCAGCGCAATTTCGCGCCGGATCACCTTGTCGCGCGTGGTCGTGTTGCCCTGAAACTCGATGCGCCTCACGAAGAACTGCTTGCCTTCATCCACGTCGATGTCGAGGTGGATCAATTTCTTCTCGTCGTCGAACCGCGTATCCGGAACTGACGTGAAGTTGATGTAACCGTACTCGCCATACGCCTTCCGGAGGTTTTCGAGCCCCTTGCCGACCTTCTCCCGGCTGAATACGTCTCCATCCTTGATCGGAAACAAAGTGCGCAAGGCCTTCGAGTTCGGCAGCGCCTTGTTGTTCTTGAACGTGATGTCGGCCAGCTTGTACTTGTCCCCTTCTTCGATTGGCATGGTGATGTCGACGGCCTTGCCCGGGCCTGCCTGCAAAAGGGGAATGTGCACGCCGCGGTGCCCCGTATCGTGGATTTCGGTCTTGGGGTCCTGCACCAGCACCTTGAAGTAGCCACGGTTTTGGTATTCGCCTCGCACCCGCTCCGTGTCTTCCTCGAGCTTGGTCGCGTCGTAGGTCTTGGCAAAGATGTTTTCCAGGAATATGGAGTGCGGTACCCCAATCGGCTTCAGGTTCTTCATCGCGGCCCGCAGCGTGCGGCTGTTGATGTTCCGGTTGCCCACGAACTTGATCCGACCGACCTTAACCTTCGGCCCCTCTTTCACCACGAACGTAATGCCCACCGCCGCCGGCGGGATCGCCCGCACCTCCGAGCGGATGGTCGCGAACTGCCGGCCATGCTCGGCCAGCAACTCTTTGATCGCAACCTCGGCCTTTTTAATCCGGGTGGGATCGTACTGGCTCTCCACCGAAAGGCCGACTTTGCGCTCTTTGAAGCGGTCCAGCACGTCGCTGGTGGAAACCGAACTCAGTCCCGTGTAGTTGATTTCGCGGATGGTGGGTTTTTCTTTGACATAGACGTGGATCCGCCAGCCCTTGGGCGTTTGTTCGCGCTCGAAGCGGATGTCCTCGAAGTAGCTGGTGTTCCACAACGAGTTGAAGTCGCGTTCCAGCGCGGCGGCGTCGTAGACGTCCCCGGGATGCGTGAAAATCCGCGCCTTCACCGTGTCGGCTGGGATGCGCCGGTTGCCGTGGATCACGATTTCCGTGATTACATCCTGCTGCTGTGCCCATCCCCGCGGGCAGAAGAAGACCAGGATCGTCAGCAGAAGCCCCGCAATCGGGGCGCGGAATGCCCCACGCTTAAACCTCCAGGGCCCAGGGTATGAAAGGGATGGGGGCCCCGAGGTAGCGAATCGGCCAGAGCCGCTCGGGCGCGTGACAGGGATATCCGGATGAAAGCAAAGAGGAATCGCTACGACCTCGGCCTCTGGGAGTTAGGAAAACGGCAATTATACGGTAGAGCTGGGGGCACCGTCCAAGCCTCCCGCCTACTCTTTCTATGCTTTAGCCATGTCAAGGGGTCGGCTTCGCCAACTCCACCTCAACCAAGACGGAATAAAACGTGGCTGAGTTGCCCATGTCGGTAAGTTTTTCTGAAGTGAGGGTGTTAATGTTGCTCCCCCCGGGGGTCAGCTTGGCCCAATTCAGGGCCGCAGCCACCACACCCGGCTGCACCGCCCCGTTCACCCGCGCTCGCAGCCGCAGCTCGCCCCGCCGGTTGTATACCCGCACCGGGTCACCCTCGCGGATTCCCCGCGGACTGGCATCGTCCGCATGGATCTCCAGCAGGCCGGGTTCCTCCATCTCCTGAACCGAAGCAACATTCGAGAACGTCGAATTCAGGAAGTTGTCCGCCTTCCGCGCCAATAGCTCGAGCGGCAGTTCCCGCGCTTGTGCGCCCTGGCGCGATTCCTCGGGCGGCAAAAACTCCGCAACCGGGTCCAGCTTTTGCGCCCGCAGCGCGGGGTTGTACAACTCCGCCTTCCCGCTCGGGGTCTGAAACCCGCCCTCGGCAAACGGGAGGAACGGGGCCGACTCCGCATCAGCGGTGCGAGCATCCTGACCGCCAAAATTCAGCCGGACGTGCCCTTCCCTCTCCAGCCTCTCCCGGTCGATTCCCTTCAGCCAGGGGTTCGTCGAGCTGAGGGCCGTGTCGATCATGTCGTCCACGGAGTCGTGAAAACAGGCGTCGTCAAACCCCATCGCCCGTGCCAGGACTCGGAATACCTCGACGTTCGACCGGCATTCTCCCAGCGGCTCGATTGCTTGTTCCGACACCTGTAGGTAGTAGTGACCGTACGCCGTCTGCAGGTCTTTCTGCTCGAAGAAGGTCGTCGCCGGAAGCACGATGTCCGCGTAATCCGTCGTGTCGGTGAAGAACTGCTCGTGCACCACCGTGAAAAGGTCCGCACGCCGAAGTCCCCGGATAACATCGTTGTGGTTCGGGCACACCGCCGCTGGATTCGAGTTGTACACAAACAAGGCCTTGATGGGAGGATCGCCGAGCGTGTTCAGGGCCTTGCCCAGCTCCACCATGTTGACCACGCGGGCCGGGCGCCCCAGTGACGCCTGCATCAACTCCGCACTCTCCAGTGCTTCGCGCTTCAGGCCCCACCCACCGCTGGTCGAGAGTTGCAGCCCGCCGCCGACTTCCTTCCACGACCCGGTAATGCAAGGCAGCATCGTGATGGCTCGCGTCGCCATGCCGCCGCCCTCGGAGCGCTGAACCCCGTAATTGACGCGGATCACCGCCGGACGGTGAGTCGCGTACTCCCGCGCCAGCTTCACGACGTCGGCTGCTGCGATTCCCGTCCACTTCGCCACCCGGTCGGGCGGATAGTCTTTCACCTTCTCCCGAAGCTGCTCGAACCCCGTGGTGTACTTCGCGACGTAATCGGTGTCGTGCCTTCCCTCGCCGATGATCACGTGCATCATCCCCAGCGCCAGAGCCGCATCCGTCCCGGGGTTGATCGGCAAATACCAGTCGGCACACTTCGCCGTGCGCGTGCGATAAGGATCAATGACCACCAGCCGGGCACCCGCGCGGCGCGCCTCCTCGATAAAGGGCCACAGGTGGACGTTGTTCCCGTGAATATTGGCGCCCCAGGCTATGATGTAGCGCGACTTGCGGAACTGTTCCGGCTCGGTTCCCAGCTTCACCCCGATCACCGACTTCAGCCCAGCTTCGCCCGCCGCCGAACAGATCGCGCGCTCCAGCTGCGAGGCGCCCAGCCGGTGGAAAAACCGCCGGTCCATCGAGGCTCCGCCCAGAACCGCAATCGTTCCCCCGTAGGAATAAGGAAGAATGGCCTCGCTGCCGAATTCGGCTACGACCCTTTTGAATCGCGCCGCGACCTCAGCCAAAGCTTCATCCCAGGGTATGCGCTCGAAATCGTTTGCGTCCTTGCTCCCGCCGCCCTTTGGAGCGGTCCGTCGCATGGGATACAACACGCGCCCCGGCGAATACACCCGGTCGAGATACTTGGCCACCTTCGCGCACAGAAACCCGCGCGTCACCGGATGGCGAGGATCGCCCTGAATCTTCGTAGCGAGCCCGTCCTCGACCGTAATCAGCACACCACAAGCGTCGGGACAATCATGCGGGCAGGCGGCATGAACGACTTTCTTCACGAAGTTCTGATTATACGGTGAACCCCCGGCCCGACAGGAAGATACGACTCTCCCGGCCGGCGCGGTTTTGGGTTTCTTTGCGTCCTTAGCGATCTTTGCGGTTATGAGCTTTTCTCTGCGTCCCTTCCGACACGCCCCTCCGTACGCTCAAAGCCTTCAATCCCAAACCGCCGCGACCGGCTCCAGAAGCAGAAAAGCCGCGCTGAGCGCGGCTCTGAAAGCTGACGACTTGCGACCAGCGACTGACGACTACTTAATCTCCATCACTTCCTTCTCTTTCGCCTTGCTCATATCTTCCATCTTCTTGATCTCGTCATCGGTCAGCTTCTGGATCTCATCCAGCGCCCGTTTCTCCTCGTCTTCGGTGATCTTCTTGTCCTTCATCGCCTTCTTGATCGCGTCGTTGCCGTCGCGCCGAATGTTACGCACCGCCGTCTTGTGGTCCTCGAGCACCTTGTGCAGATGCTTCACCAGGTCACGGCGGCGTTCTTCGGTCAGTACGGGAACCGGCACCCGGACAAGTTTTCCATCGTTCATCGGGTTCAGGCCGAGATCCGCCGTACGGATCGCTTTCTCGATTTCCGTGAGGGACGAGGGATCGAACGGTTGCACCGTGATCATTTGGGGCTCCGGCGCATGTACCGTCGCGATCTGGTTGAGCGGCATCTGCGACCCGTAATACTCCACGGTCACGCTGTCCAGCATGTGCACCGATGCCCGCCCCGTGCGGATCGCCGCCATCTCCTTGCGGAAGTCCTCCACCGCTTTTTCCATGCGGGTTTTCAACTGGAAGTAGATGTCCTTCAACCCCGGTACCGCCGCCATCGTAGCCTGAGCCATTGGAAGCTCCAGAAATGCCGAAGATCAAAACGCAAGATTATAAACCCAGTCGCTAGTCGTCCGTCGCTGGTCGCCAGCAAACAACGATCGTTCGGGGCGAATCGCTTGAATCGATCATGGGTGAGGGGTCAGTTTTTGCACCACGCGGGCGGGCAACCGGCACACAATGGATGCCGACGATCAATGACCGACGACGGGATTGGGTTCGTTAGCGACGGACGACCAGCGACTAACAACTGCCTCTAGGCGCTCACCATCGACCCGATCTTCTCCCCCGTCACCACCCGCTTGATGTTTCCGCGCTCGTTCAGGTTGAACACGATGATCGGCAGATTGTTGTCCTTGCAGAGAGAAATCGCCGTCGAATCCATCACCTTCAGCCCCTGTTTCAGCACGTCCATGTAGGTGATCTGGGTGAATTTCTTGGCATCTTTCACCAGCATGGGATCCGCGTCGTAAATGCCATCGACCTTGGTCGCCTTCAGGATGGCGTCGGCCTTGATCTCCATGGCGCGCAGCGAAGCCGCTGTGTCAGTCGAGAAATAGGGATTGCCCGTGCCCCCGGCGAAGATGACAATGCGGTCCTTCTCCAGGTGCCGGATCGCTCGCCGCCGGATGAACGGCTCCGCCACCTGGTTCATCTCGATCGCCGACTGCACCCGGGTGTGCACGCCCTGCTTTTCCAGCGCATCCTGCAACGCCAGAGCGTTGATCACGGTCGCCAGCATGCCCATGTGGTCGGCGGACACACGGTCCATCTCTTTCGCCTGCTCCGCCACGCCGCGGAAGAAATTCCCGCCCCCCACCACGATCGCAATCTGGATATCGAGCGCGTGAACATCTGCCAGTTCCGCCGCAATCTCGTGCACGCGTTTCGATTCCACGCCGAAGCCCTGGCCCGCGGCCAGCGCCTCGCCCGACAGCTTGAGAAGAATTCGCTTGAAAACGGTTTGCGACATGGAAGGTGTGGCCGTTTCGCAGTCGGATTTCGGAGAGAGTTCCACAGAGTTCAAGGCTGCGGCGTCAATTCCCCGCTAAGGAAGTGTCGCCGAAGCCTCGCAACTCTGCAACTTTACTTTGCGGGCGTGGCCGCCTCGCCGGCATCATCAGGTTTTGGGCGGGTGAAGGCCACGGTCATGCCCGCCTCTCCCACCTTAAACCGCGCAAACCGGCGCACGGCGATGTTTTCGCCCAGCTTGCCGATCTTCGTCGCGATCAGCTGCCCCACGCTGATGGTCTGATCCTTGATGAAGGGCTGCTCGATCAGGCAGACCTCTTCGTAGAACTTTTCCATCTTGCCGGCGACGATCTTCTCCACCACCGGCTGCGGCTTGCCCGTCGCCGCCGCCTGCGCGCGATAGATGTCCTTCTCACGCTCGAAGGCCTCGGGCGTCACGTCTTCCTTGCGGACGAATTTCGGGTCGCTGGCCGCGATATGCATGGCGATATCGTGGATCAGCTCCTTGAAGTCCTCGGTGCGCGCCACAAAGTCGCTCTCGCAGTTCACTTCCACCAGCACGCCGATCTTGCCCCCGGCGTGGATGTAGCTCGCCACCGCGCCTTCGCTGGTCACGCGCGCCGACTTCTTGGCTGCCACCGAAACCCCCTTCTTGCGCAGCAGCACCACGGCCTGTTCGAGATCACCCTTGGCCTCCGACAGAGCCTGCTTGCAGTCCATCATCGGCGCTCCGGTCTTTTCGCGGAGTTCTTTCACTTGTGTTGCGGAAATATTCACGGTAGTTGTGCCCATTTCGTAAGATGTCCCTTCTTGGATGCCCACCGCTCCGGCCGCGATGCGTGCCAGCGACCAGTGTCGGCAAATTGTCCTGATAAAAATCGACCCGCGGCGTCAGGACGCGCGCGGGTCCGAAATCTGGAAACCAGCTCCGTTTAGAACGTCTGGCTTTCGACCTGCGGAACCTCGTCGGCCACTTCCTTTGCGGCGACCGGCGCCTTCTTCGTCCCGGTCCCCAGCACGTCTTCCATGCTGATGTCCTCGGCCCCGGCATCGATCACGGGCTCTTCCGCGGACTCGCCCGCTTCCGCCGCTTCGGCTGGAGCCGCGTGGGCAACCGCAGCGGCCAACTCGGCCGACTGCTTATCGGTCGCCATCTGCGAGCCTTCCACGATCGAGTCCGAGATCTTCGACGCGAACAGCCGGATCGCGCGCAGCGCGTCATCGTTGCCCGGAATCACGTAATCGACTTCGCTGGGATCGCAATTCGTGTCCACCACGGCCACCACGGGGATCCCGAGCTTGCGCGCCTCGCGCACCGCGATCTGCTCTTTGTTCGAGTCGATCACGAAGATCGCATCGGGCAGTCGCGACATGTTCTTGATCCCTGCCAGGTTCGCCTGCAAATGCTTGCGTTCGCGCTCGAGCTTGATCACTTCCTTCTTGGGAAGCAGTTCGTAGCGGCCATCCGTGGCCATCTCGTCGAGCTCCTTCAGCCGCTTCACCGACTTCTGCACCGTGACCCAGTTCGTCAGAAGTCCACCCAGCCAGCGCTGGTTCACATAAAACATTGTGGCGCGCGTGGCCTCTTCGGCAATCGCGTCCTGCGCCTGGCGCTTGGTACCCACGAACAGCACAATCTTGCCGTCGGAGGCCAGGTCCTGCACGAACTTCGACGCTTCCTTGAACATCTTCAGCGTCTTCTGCAGGTCGATGATGTAAATCCCGTTGCGCTCTCCGAAGATGTATTCCTTCATCTTGGGATTCCAGCGCTTGGTCTGGTGCCCGAAGTGGACGCCCGCTTCGAGCAGCTCCTTCATGGTGATGTTAGCCAATTAACCTCCTCGTCAGTCTGCATCGCAAGATCGAGGTTTCAAAGCTTCAAGGTTCCAACGCTTCAAGGTCTTTGAAACCTTGAAACTCTGAAACATTGAAACCTTCCTTACGATTGCCATTCCCGTCCCCGCGCCGCGAGGCACGAGAAGAATTGAACACCGAAAAACAGCTCTTGGCTCCTAGCCGTTAGCTCTTAGCCAAAACCTTCAGACTCAGTTTCAAAGCTTCAAGGTTACAAAGTTTCACAAATCGCCGCCCTGAAACGTTGCAACCTTGCCACCTTGAAACCTGCGCTCTTAGCGCTTGCTGAACTGGAACCGCTTCCGGGCACCCTTCTGCCCGTACTTCTTGCGTTCCTTGCCGCGCGAGTCACGCGTGACCATTCCTTCAGCCTTGAGCTTCTTGCGCAGCTCCGCGTTGAATTGCATCAGAGCGCGCGCAATGCCCAGCTTCATCGCATCCGCCTGGCCGTTCACGCCGCCGCCCGAAACGTTGGCCACCACGTTGAAGGAAGCCGCGGTGTCAGTGGATAAAAGCGGCTGCCGCGCGCTTGAACGCTGCGCTTCCGTCACAAAATATTGATCGAAAGGACGTCCGTTAACTTTGTAGTCTCCGCTGCCAGGACGCAGGTAAACCCGCGCCACCGCCGACTTCCGCCGTCCCGTACCGTAGTATTGAACCAATTCAGCCATGCTTAGCCTTTAGCACTTAGCAGTTAGCTCTTAGCCAAACCCCTCGTGCAAACCTTTCAAAGATTCTCGAGCTCGAGCACGAACAAAAACTAGGCTCGTGTCTCCAATACTCGCGCTTCCGGCTTCTGCGCCTCGTGCGGATGCTTCTCGCCGCGATATACCTTGAGCTTCGTAAACATCTGCTTGCCCAGTTTCGACTTGGGGAGCATGCGCGACACTGCCTGCTCAATCACCAGCTCGGGCTTGCGATCGAAGCGCTTGCGGAAATCTTCCGTCCGCAGCCCACCCGGATACCCGGTGTAGTGGTGATACGACTTCTGCTCGGACTTCATGCCCGTCACCTTCACCTTCTCGGCGTTGATGACGATCACGTGATCGCCCGTGTCCAGGAACGTCGTGTACTTCGGGCTCTCTTTGCCCATCAAAATGCGGGCCACCTGGGAGGCCAATCGGCCCAGCGTCTGGCCTGAAGCGTCCACGACATACCACTTGCGCGCAATTTCCCCCGCTTTGGGGAAATAGGTTGACATCTGAAATCTCCCAAGAAATTTAAACAGCTATGAAGACCGCTGAGTGCCACTAGGCGCCGAACGCGCAGAGGTATCAGGCGGGCAACCGCAGGACTTCCGAAGCTTTAAAGATAACGTAGATTACAAAGAATTGTCAACGAATGGTGTTACTTACGGAACCCTCTCCCATCAAAACGGGGGTCCCCATCGCGCTCTCTCCACAAACCTTTGTCATTCCGACGCCAAGACAGCGAAGGGGGGAGGCATCTGCTTTTGACTTGGACCGCCCGTGAACCCGGGCGCCGCTTATTCGTACGCCAGCGCCTCGATCGGATCCTTCTGCGCCGCTCGCAGCGCCGGATACAAAGCCCCTAGAATAGCGCCCACGATGGCAATCCCGGTCGTCGTAAGAATCCAGTAACCAGTTACCACCACTCGCAGCGTCGACCGGTGGTCGATCGCGGCCCGCGCCCCCAGGCTGATCAAGATCCCAAGAATGACCCCTACAATCGCCAGGCTGGTCGTCTCCCGCAAAATCACGTTCACGATGTACAGCTTCGACGCCCCCAGCGACTTCAAAATCCCGATCTCCCGCGTCCGCTCCATCACCGCCGTATACATCGCCTGAAAGATCACGATGAATCCGATCGTCACCGAAATCGCGATCACCACCGTGATAAACGCCGACAATCCCGGTAGATGATTGACCGTCATCATCGACAGGTAGTAGGCCATGGAACTCACGACATGGGTTTCCATGCCGGGAACATGCTTGACTTCGTCGACCACGGTGTCAGCGTTTGCGGGATCATCCAATTTCAGATAGAAAAGGGAAGCCCTTCCCGACGCACCCACTAGGTCTTGCATGGTGTCGATCTGCAGGAATTTCCTGGCCCCGCGGCCAGGTTCAACGATGCCGGCGACCCGAAACTTGTGGTCCAGCACATCGATGGTATCGCCCACCTTGATCTTCTTCGACCGGGCCATGATGTCGTCGATCAACGCATCGTCCGGTCCTTGGAACGGCCCGCCGGATAAATAGCGAAAAGGTCCGCCCATGCTTTCGTAAGACTTCAGATCGATTCCGTTGATTACCTCGACCGTCCCTTTGGTCGACAGGTTCGCGAGCACCGGCGCGACCGAAACCACGTGCGGCAACTTCGCCAACACCTCGCGGATCTTGATCGGCATGGGCGTCCCGGTCACGCCGACGACGTAGGAGGACCCCGGTGGCATCACCACCACGTCCGCGCCAACACCGGCCTGCCGAGTTTTGGAATCGTTCAGCATGCCCACGCACAGCCCCACGATCAGCAGAATCAGCGTCACTTCCAGCGCAATCGCCACCACGCTGATCAGCGACCGCACCGGCCGGTGCACCAGGTTCCCGACAATCATTTTGTTCATCATGAAAATCAGCCGTCAGCCGCCAGTCGCAAGTCTCTAGCCACTCCCAAAAGCCCGTTATCCTGAGCGCAGTGGGCCGAAAACCGAACACAGGCGAAGGACCCTGTGTTTGAGAGCGGCACCACCGGCCCGCGAGCTTTCTCACCACAACTTTCGTAGCGCCCCGTCGCGAAGGGTCCCGCCCTCGCACCGTCTACTTCGGATCCCCATCCACAATCCGCGACTGCGCCGCCGGTTGCCCTAAATGCACCACCTCGGCCCCCTCCGGCTGCGCCAGCTCAAACTGGTCATCGGTCAGCGGCTTGTTCAGGTCGAGCTTCAACACATTCAGCGTGATGTCGTACCCTTCCTGCGGCCGCTCGATCTCGGTCTGCGTCGAAAAGCTGATGCCGTCGTAGTCCTTGTACTCTCCGTACCGGACATCGGTAGCCAGCTTTCCTCCCTCATCGTAGATCAGTTGCCGGTGCGGCTCGAGGTCGATTCGGCTGAACACGATCTTGCGCGACAAAAACCATCCCATCCTCCCCCGCCGCACCACCACAATCTCGTAGTCCGGCTGGTCCACCCGGTGCCGTTTGGAATCGAGCACGGTTTCGTAGCCGTGCTCCAGCACCGCAATTTCATTTCCCTCATCAATCTCGCGGATCAGCAGCGCCTCGTACAGATTCTGCGGCCGGATGCTCTCGATCGGCTGATTCGGATTGGTCGTCTCCGTATCGTTGCGCCCGGTCACAAAACGATTCTTCGCAGGAATCCAGAGCTTGAACTCTTTGCCGTCGCTCACCATGTCGAAAGCCCGGTTGCGTACGATCGGCATCAGCCCGATCAAGCGCAGCATCGCCGGTTTCCGCGCCAGCACGTATCCCCGGATTTCCTTGTAGTCGGTGACCTGGCCGCTGTTCACCCCGCCAACCGAGGTGTCGATGTCCACCGTGGCCTGCATGGTCTTGATCTTCCCGGCCTGGGCGTTGATCGAGTCCACCAGTTCCTGCTGGCTGGCCGACTTGAGCGGAGCCGTGCTCAGCTGCCGCTCCACTCTGCGTGAGTGAAACAAACATCCCGTCAGCGGGACAAGGGCCAGGAGCAAGAAGAGGGCTCGGGGTGGACAGGGGCGCATCATCAACTGAGATTGAGTATACCGTGCGGAAGTTGCACGAATGGAAGCTGCTCTACTACTGTCCCCGTACTGCCCGACGATACGCGGTCACGTTCTTATTGTGTTCCTGCAGGTTACGGGCAAACCGGTGATGTCCTTGGCCGTCGCTCACAAAATAAAGATAGTCGCTCTTCGCCGGATGCATCGCCGCTTCCAGCGCGCTTCTTCCCGGATTCCCGATCGGTCCCGGGGGCAATCCCGGATACCGGTAGGTGTTGTACGGCGAATTGACCTGCATGTCAGCGTGGTGTAGCGCGCCCTGGTAAACTCCCGCCAGCAGTTCCGCGTAAATTACGCTTGGATCGGCATCGAGCGCCATGCGTTTCGTCAGGCGGTTATAGTACACACTCGCCACCATCGGCCGCTCGTCCGCGCTGGCCGTCTCCTTCTCGACGATCGAAGCCATAATCACCGTCGGATGCACCTCCGACGTCAGCCCAATCGCGTTGGCCACCTGCCGGAAATGATGGACCATGACCGCGACAATCTCCCTCACGCTCTGCGTCCGCGTGAATTCGTAAGTGTCCGGGAAAAGGTATCCCTCGAGCGACCGCGCCTCCGGTGACACGTCCTGAATCAAGTCCGTGCTGCTCATCGCCACCCGGAGAAATTCCTCTTGCGACCCCAGCCCCGCCTGCTCGACCGCCTGGGCAATATCAAACATGGTGTAGCCCTCGGGGATCACCACCGTGTGCACGAAGATGTCGCCGTGAGCCAGACGGTCGTGAATGTCCGCCAGAGTAGCGGTTTTTTCGAACAGGTACTCGCCCGCCTTCATGGAACGCTTGCGATGAAAGGAGTGCCAGATCAGAAACGCTCTCTCGCTCTCGATCACGCCCGCGGCTTTCAGTTCCGACGCAATCTTTCGGGTGGAGTACCCGGGCCGCAGCAAAACAAATTTCTGCCCCGCCGGTGTCACGGGCGTGAACACCGCCCAGGCCAGCCACCCCACCGCCCCGAAGGCGGCCAGCAGCAGAATTATCAGGATTTTGCGCAAGCTGCCCAGTAGTTTAGATGATGTTTTCAGGAATTCTGTGAGTCAATAGGGCGTGAACTCTAGTAAGCAAGAGGTCAGCCGTCAGCCTTCAGTCGTCAGCCTCAGTCGCCAGTCGCCAGCTCTCAGCTGCCCTATCCGCCATCCCCCACTAGTCTGCGAAGCCTGTCATTAGGAGCGGGGTGAGGCGCCAGCCGAACTCAGTCGAGAGACCTTGTGCTGGTTGACTCTGGGCATCCAGGCGTCGGGCCCCAGGAGGACGAAGCTCGCGGACCGAACCTTGCTGTAGGTCAATCGCACCATCCCGCCCCGGAGGGACGGCCCGCACTTGCTAGTAGCCCAGTCGTCGGCGAACCCAGCAGCATGCTGTGGATGGAACCGGCCGATACCTCATGACGTGACCCTTGGAGGGCCGGCATCCTGCCGGCTGTCCGGCGGGCGTCCCCGCCGCCGCGCTGAGAACGCCCTACTGCCCCGAATCGAAAGGGTCCGTTGACGACGAACGCCTATCTCCTGCTCTCCATCCACGACTGCAAAATCAAAACCGCCGCCATCTGGTCCACCACCTGCCCCCGCCGCCGAATCGACATCTCCGTCTCCCGCAGCACCCGGTTCGCCTCCGCCGACGTCAGCCGCTCATCCCACAAGTGCACCGGCAGCTGAAACCGCTCGCGCAGTTCCTCCGCAAACCGCTGCATCTTTTCCGCCTGCACCCCTTCCGCCCCGCTCATGCGCAGCGGATACCCCACCACAATCTCGGCGATCTCGTGCTCGCGAATCAGCTTGCCCAGTTTCTCGAAATCGAGCCGCTTATTTTGGCGCTGCAGCGTCTCCTGCCCTTGCGCCGTAATGCCCAGCAAATCGGAAATCGCAATCCCGATCCGCTTCGACCCCACATCGAGCCCGAGAATTCTTCCGGCTTGCTTGCGAACCGCCGGATCCGCTGGCATCTCAGTCACGCCGCGATTATATGTCCCGGCGCAACCGCGAAACTTCGACTAGGATAGCGGACTATGTCGGAACTGGCCGACATCCACGTGACGCCACCCGCCCGGCCCCCCAGCCGGAACTGGCCCCAACTGATCGTTGCCGTCGGCGTCGTGCTCACCCTCTGCTACCTCGCCGAGTTCGTCCTGGCCGTCATGCTGGTCTCCATACTCCTGGCTTTCATCCTCGCGCCGGTCGTGGATTTCCTCGGCCGCTTCCGCCTTCCCCGCGGCCTTGCTTCGCTGATCGCCGTTCTCTTGCTGCTCGCGCTGCTCTACGGCGTTACCTACGCGTCTTACAACCAGGCAGCGAATTTCCTGCAGGTGCTGCCCCGATACTCGGAAAAAATCCGGGCCACGGTTATGAGTTTCCGCGAGCGTGCCGAATCCCTGAACCCCCTGCGGCCCACCGTCGACGAAAAAAACGTGGTCAAAGTCCTGCCCAGCAGCCCCTTGACCGACGCCGTCACCCGGGGCTTCGGGTCGGTATCGCAGGGCGTGTTCGCCGTGAGCGTCATCCCGTTTCTTGTCTACTTCATGCTGAGCTGGCAGCAGCACGCCCGCTCCGCCACCGTGATGCTGTTCCGCATGGAGCACCGACACACTGCATACGTCACCCTCGGACTGATCTCCAACATGATTCGCAGCTTCATGGTTGGCAACCTGCTGATCGGCCTGTTCATGTCGGCGGTGAGCGTGGCGGTTTTCGGCGCTCTGCACGTGCCGTTCTACTTCGTCGTCGGAGTCACCAGCGGCTTCCTCAGTCTGGTCCCCTATCTCGGACTCGTCCTCGCTCTTGTCCCCCCTCTGATGGTCGGACTGGGACAGCTCGACTCCGGCGACCTGTTCGCCATCTCCCTGATGGTCCTGGCCCTGCACTTCTTCGCGCTCAACGTCCTCTACCCCAAGTTCCTGGGAAACCGTATGCGCCTGAACCCTCTGGCCGTCACCATGGCCCTGCTCTTCTGGGGATGGCTTTGGGGCGGCATGGGCCTGATCCTCGCCATCCCCATCACCGCCGCCATGAAAATCATCTTCGACCACGTAGACGCGCTGAACCCTTGGGGCACCTGGCTGGGAGAATAGCTGACGGCTGGTGGTCGTTACCTGGTGGCTCTTGAATCGGAGCTGGGTCACTCCGGCCACGTTCGCTCGTCACGCGATCAGTCCGAGTCGGCGTGTTACTAGTGGGCAGAGGGCATGGTCAATGGCAGGTTCTTAGCAGGGAATTGAGAGCTTGGAAATTGAGCGTGGATCTGGTTCTCGAGGTTTATCGAGAAACGCAAGACTTCCTAAATACAGAACTCTCGATAGCTTTGACGAATCAGATCCGGCGGACAGCCGTGTCGCTGCCCGAGCAATATCGCCGAGAGCAAAGGGCGGTCGAGCGACAGGGAATTCGCCCTCTTCCTGCACCACGCTCGCGGCTCCCTCCTCGAACTGGGGACCCGACTCCTCATCGCCGGCAAACTCGGATACCTGACCCGGGAGCGCACCGGCTCCCTCTCCCAAACCGAGCAGCTAGCGAAGACGTTAAACGCGCTCTTGAATGGAGTGAAAGAGGATCGGCCAAGCAGGAAGGAGAAGAACCAACTGGTGGGCAAACCACCACCAGCCGGAAATAGCTAGCCAGGGACCATCAGCCACCAGCTAACGACCACCAGGCGTCAGCTAAGCTTCAAATTCCGACGCTTCCGGGAACCGCAACTTGTGCTTGGCCAATGCCTTGGACAGCAGATCCTCGACCTGCCGCTCCTCGCAGTTCTTGGCCATGGTCAGCTCGCTGACCAGCAGGTAGCGCGCCCGCTCCAGCATCTTCTTCTCCCGGAACGACAGCGGCTTCGACTGATTCAGCATCAACAGCCCCTTCAGCACCGAGGCCACTTCCAGGAGCGATCCGGTGCGCATGCGCTCGGAGTTCTCCTTAAAGCGGTATTTCCAGTCGGCGTTGTTCTCGCACTCGCCATCTGTCAGAAAATCAAGGATTTTCTGGATTTCACCGTTCCGCACCACCCGCCGCAACCCAACGTTGTTCACGTTGTTGAAAGGCACCATCACCTTCAGGCTGCTGGACTTAATTTTGAGCAGGTAGAACTTCTCGACCGAGGCGCCGATTGTCCGGCTGCTGATCTGCTCGATTACGCCTACGCCGTGGTTGGGATAAACAACTTTGTCACCGATGTGGAAGCCGTCGCTGATAATCATGAGGGGACACCTATGAGCGCCGGGACACTTATGAAGGACCTACTGCAAAGATATTAGTGCAATCGATCGAAAAAGGCAATCTGACGCGGGTTTCCGGGCGCGGGTCGAGTAACCAGCCTACGTCGGAACGCCGCATTTTCGCGGCAACCCCCAGAAAACACGAGCGTTCCCCCCCGAACGACGTAGTGGCTCGGGTAAGGGGTAAAGTGGGAGGCCAGCCTCGGGGCACCGGTCAGCCCGTTTCTTGCAGCGCCGGCATCTTGCCGGCTGTCGCGCTGGAGCGATTTCCGTCCGCACGCGCTTCGCCGCGCAAAACCGGGACTCTAACCTCTCCACCAACCAACAGCGAGGTTTATAATCCCCCAGAGCATGACTGAGCAGATCAAAAAGAAACTGCAGGAAGAAATCGCGACCCTGGAACACGAATTGAGCCACGAGCTACCCAAGGAACTCAAGAAGGCCGTGGCCCTCGGCGACCTCAGCGAGAACGCCGAGTACCACATGGCCAAGCAGCGCCAGGAGTTCGTCAAGGCCCGCCTGCGCCAGCTGGGTCGCCGCCTCGCCGACCTCTCGCTCATCAACATGAACAACATCCCGAAAGACAAAGTCGGGTTGGGTTCGACCGTGAAGGTGTACGACAGCGACAAGGGCGAGGAAATCGAGTACAAGCTGGTAACAAGTGAGGAAACCGATGTCGCCTCCGGCAAGATTTCCACGACGTCCCCGATCGGCCGCGCGCTGTTGAACAAGAAAGTCGGCGACTCCGCCACCGTGGTCTCTCCGAACGGCAAGCGGGAAATGGAGATTCTCAGCCTCATCACCATGCACGACGAGGCCCAAGCCGGATGACCTGGACCAGCGCCTTCGGCAACGCCTGCGGCAAGTTGCTGCGCGCTATCGTCAACCGCATGGCGCTCGCGCGGATCAGCCCCAACTTCCTCACCTTCCTGGGCCTGGTCATCGACACCGTCGCCGCGTTTCTGTTCGGCTACGCCAACGCCGACAACCAGGCGCGCATGTTTTTCTACGCCGGCCTGGTCATCTTCGGCGCCGGCTTCTTTGACCTGGTCGACGGCCGCGTCGCCCGCGCCAGCAACCAGGTAACGCGCTTCGGTGCCTTCTTCGATTCGGTCGTCGATCGCTACAGCGATGCCGCGCTCTTTTTCGGCCTGCTGGTCTACTACTCCCGCGGCGGCCGGTTCTTCTACGTGGTGCTCGCGGCGCTCGCGATGATCAGTTCCGTCATGGTCAGCTACACCCGCGCCCGCGCCGAGTCGCTCATCGACACCTGCAAAGTCGGCTTCATGGAACGGCCCGAGCGCCTGGTGCTGCTCATCCTCGGCTCGCTCTTCAATCGCATGGCGCCCGTGCTCTGGGTGATCGCGGTTCTCTCCACCATCACCGTGGCCCACCGCATCTACTTCACCTGGTTACAAACCGAACGCGCGGGAAGAACTCCGCTCCCCGCCGGACGGTCCGCCGCCTAGAGACGCGGCTCGCCGCATCTAACTCGGAGCAAGCCCGCATTGCTCGTCGGCGAAACATGTGTTATTCCGACGCGCGAGCGCAGCGAGACAGGAGGGATCTGCTGTTCATCACCGGATGTTTCGAAACGACGCGGCTTTTCGCCGCTGTGGTTTGCTTTGAGCCTGGTTCCGCCAGTGCCCTCGGATTCTTCCCTTATGACCTTTTCGACTCGGAACCGTCGAAAATCAAATGATGCCAATTGATCGAGTCCGTTCGCCATTGTGAGGCATTCGCAGGAATTCCACGCCCCTAGCGAGGGAAGCCCGAATCAGCCTGGAGGGTTTCGGAAAGAATGAAGTCGCGCCCTTCCCTGGGATCACTTTTAGAACCGGGCTTACTCAACTCCCTTGACGATGTTTACGCTGGAGAGGTTCTTTATGCTCACATCGCTGCGATTCCGTTTGAGTCTCTGTGTCGTTGTCTTCACCTCTCTCGCGCACGCTGCCGTTGGCGCCGCACCTTCTTCCGCACCACCCTCCGCTCCCCAGATCAAGTACGAAAAATACACGCTCAAGAACGGCCTGGAGGTCATCCTCTCTGAGGACCACCGCCTTCCACTGGTGGCCGTCGACCTGTGGTACCACGTCGGCCCTGCCAACGAGCGTGCCGGGCGAACCGGGTTTGCTCACCTCTTCGAACACATGATGTTTGAAGGCTCGCAGCACGTCGGCCCCAAGGCCCACGACCACTACCTGGAAGGCGCCGGCGCCAGCGACATCAACGGCACCACCGAGTTCGATCGCACCAACTATTTCGAAACTCTTCCCTCCAACCAGCTGCAACTGGCGCTCTGGCTCGAGAGTGATCGCATGGGTTACCTGCTCGGCAAGCTCGACCAGGAACGCCTGGTCAACCAGCGCGATGTCGTACGCAACGAGCGCCGCCAGTCCGTCGAGAACTCTCCCTACGGCCTGGTCGAAGAGGAGCTGTATCATCGGCTGTTTCCGCGCGAGCATCCCTACTATGCCGACGTCATCGGCTCGCACCATGATATCGCGGCGGCGCGCATCGACGACATTCGCGACTTCTTCCGCCAGTACTACACGCCCAACAACGCCAGCCTGACGATCATCGGTGACATCGACCCCGCCCAGGCCAAAGCGTGGGTGGAAAAATACTTCGCTTCGATCCCCTCCGGCCCTGCCGTTCCCAAAATCACCGCCAGCACCCCGCCCATCACCGCCGAGCGCCGCGCCAAAGTCACCGACCAGGTCGAGTTGCCGCGGATTTACATGGGCTGGATCATGCCCTCGATCTACCAGCCCGGCGATGCCGAGAGCGACTTGCTGGCGCAGATTCTGGGCGGCGGCAAGTCCAGTCGCCTGTACAAGAGACTCGTCTACGAAAAACAAATCGCGCAGGATGTTCAGGTGCAGAATCAAAATCTGTTGCTGGGTTCTGTGTTTGAGCTTCAGGCCACAGCGAAGCCGGGCGTGAAACCGGAAGATCTCGAAAAAGCGATAAATGAAGAACTCGAAAAACTGCGCGCCGATGGGCCTACGCAGGCCGAACTCGATCGCGCTCGCAACCTGATCGCGACGCACATCATCGGCGGCCTCGAGCGCCTGGGCGGCTACGGCCTGGCCGACCGCTTGAACGAGTACAACCAGTACCTGCACGATCCCGGCTACCTGCCGAAAGATCTCGAACGCTATAACCGGGCCACCGCGGCCGACCTGAAGCGAATCGCGGAAGAAAAACTCAAGACCTCCGCGCGCGTCGTGGTCTGGGGATTGCCCGGCGACCGGGTGGTCGACGATCCACCTCGCACCCAGGAAGCCAACCAGAAATCGAAAGAGACCGCAGTCGCCGGAACCATGCCCGACGAACTCTGGCGCGCGAACCCGCCGCCGGCCGGACCGCCCTCGAAACTGAGCCTGCCCCTTCCCACCACCTTCAAGCTGGCCAACGGCTTGACCGTGATGCTGGTGGAGCAGCATCAGCTGCCCCTGGTTTCGGCACATCTTGAGGTATTGAACGGGAGCGACGCCAATCCGATCGAGAAGCCCGGGCTGGCTTCCTTCACCGCCCAGATGCTCCCGGAAGGTACGGAACACCGCACCGCCACGCAGGTCGCCGATGACGCCGCCCAGATCGGCGCGTCCGTCCGCCAGGTCTCTGTCAGTGACGATTCGGTCGTCGCCATCCGCACCCTGAAGTCGAACGTCGATGCGGCGTTCGATCTGCTCTCTGATGTCGTGCTGCATCCCAGGTTCGATCCCCCCGAAATCGAGCGGGTGCGCCAAAGCCGCGAGACCGACATCCTGCAGATTCACGACGACCCCACCCAGCTTGCCATCGGTGTCCTGATGAAGACCGTCTACGGCCCGGGGCACCCCTACGGCTACCGTGAAGTCGGCACGATCGAAGCCAACCGCGGCATCGCCCGCGACGACATGGTGAAAATGTGGCAACTCGGGTATGCACCCGGGAACTCCGCACTTGTGCTTACGGGCGATCTCACCCCGGGCGATGCGCGCAGGCTGGCGGAGAAGTACTTTGGCGCGTGGCAGGGCGCGGCTTCCAAACACGATCCACCTGCGGTCAACGTGAAGACTTCGCGGGCCATCTCGATCGTCGACAAGCCGGGCGCACCGCAGACGTTTCTGCTCGTGGGCAGCCTGGGCGTGCCGCGCTCCACCCCCGACTACGTTCCCCTCGAAGTGATGAACAACATCCTGGGTGGCTTGTATTCGAGCCGTATCAATTCCAACTTGCGGGAAGAACACGGCTACACCTACGGCGGCTTCTCCGCATTCATCTACCGGCGCGGTCCGGGAGTGTTTCTGGCGGGCGGAGGGATTCGCACCGACGCCACCGCGCCGGCCGTGCAGGAACTGTTCAAAGAGCTCGGACGAATTCGCACCAGCCCGCCGACCCTCGGCGAATTGCAATTGGCGAAAGGCGCCTTCTCGCATTCGCTGGCGGGACTGTTCGAATCCTCCGAGGAGACCGCCAACACCATCGGCGACCTGTTCACCTACGAACTCCCGCTCGACTACTACCAGCGGTTGCCGGCGAAGATTGACGCGGTGAACTCCGACGACGTGCAGCACATGGCGGAGAAATACATTCATCCGGAGACGTCAGTGGTGATCGGGGCAGGCGATCGCTCCAAAATCGAAGATGAACTGAAGAAACTCGCCATCGGCCCGGTCGACGTGCGCGACTACGAAGGCATGCCGGTGAAGCAGGCAGCGAGTGCGGGAGGGCGTTAAAAACAGTTCTCAGTTCGCGGGCCTGGGTTCTCAGCCCTCGGCAGACCGGCTTGCGCCCTGAGAGCTTCCCAAAATGGAATAGCCAGGGGATAAGAATACCCCGATATAAACCTTTGCCTCATAAACCTTTGCCTCAAGCGAATCAAATTGAGATTACTGCGGCTCTTCTGCCCGCTTCCCCGGCCGCTGAGAACTGCGAACCGAGAACCGAGCACTGCCCCCCAGTGCTAGACTATCCCGGCATTTTTCCCGCACGAGGTTTGCTTGGCAACCGATCCCGTACTCGTGGTGCACGGTGGCGCCTGGGCGATACCCGACGACATGGTCGAGGCGCACCTCAACGGCGTGCGCAACGCCATCGCCGCCGGATGGCAGGCGATGAGTAAAGGTGGCGCCGCGCTCGACGCGGTGGAAGAGGCGGTCGTGGTCATGGAAGACGACGAGACCTTCGACGCCGGGCGAGGGAGCTTCCTGAATCGCGATGGCAAGGTGCAGCTCGACGCGTTCATCATGGAGGGATCGACCCTGCGCGGCGGCGGCGTGGGCGGGGTGGAGCGGCTGCGCAATCCGATCCGCGCGGCGCGCAAGATTCTGAGCGAGAGTCCCCATGTGTATTTTGTCGCGGAAGGTGCCGAGCGCTTCGCCGCCGAGCACGGCATCCCCCTGTGCGACAACGAGGAACTGGTGATTCCGCGGGAGGTAGAGCGGCTGCGTGAGTTTCAGGCGCGCGCTGCCAAAGACGCTCCGGATCTGTTTGCGCCCGCCATCTCGCACGATACCGTCGGCGCGGTGGCGCTCGATCGTGACGGCAACATCGCGGCAGCGACCTCGACCGGCGGCACTCTGAACAAAGCCCCCGGCCGCCTGGGCGACTCGTCGCTGATCGGCTGCGGCTGCTACGCCGATAACGAAAGCGCGGCCGCTTCGCTCACCGGCTGGGGCGAACCCATCATGAAACTCGTGCTGGCCAAGTGGGCGGCCGACCGGGTGCTGGCCGGCAATGCGCCCGAGTGGGTGTCGCTCGAAGCGATGAACTACCTGAAAGCTCGGGTGAACGGTCACGGCGGCATTATCTTGCTCGATGCCAAAGGACGGCTGGGAATCGCGCACAACACGCCACGGATGGCGTGGGCCCTCAAGACCACCAAGCGCGAGGCGTCGGGCATCGAACGCTAGCTTCTGCCGTTCTACTCCGACACTCTAGGCTTACTAAGCCTATTCTCGTCATCAATTTATCTTGCTTTCGCCGCGTCTCCTGATGTACAAGCTACCGGGACCTCGCCCGGCCCTAAACGCGTGCACCTCAGTCAGTCTGCCACCGGACTAAGTTCTGCTTTCTGCCGCCTGCGCTTTCCTTTCCGCGCCGCGGTGCTTGAGGGAAACCCTATGAAATCTATGACGAAGATCTTTCTTGCGCTAGTGTTCGCTTTGAGTTCGACCGGGCTGCTGTTTGGTCAGGGCTCTGCCGCCGGCGATCTACACGTCACCGTGCGGGATGAGAAAGGCAACCTGGTCGCGAACGCGACCGTCACGGCGCGGGAGCAGAACAAGGGGTTTGAGCGAGGCACGAGCCTGAACAAAGACGGCGAATATGACCTGCTTTCGCTCCCACCTGGAATGTACACGGTAACCGTCGAAGCGCCTGGGTTCGGGAAGGCCGAGGCCCACGACCAGCCGGTAACGGTCGGCCAGATGAAAGACCTGCCGATCACCCTGACGGTCAGCGGCGGACAGACGGTGGTGACGGTCAGCTCGGAGGCGGACCTGGTCGAGACGACGCGCAGTTCGACCACCAACACCATCGACCAGCGCCGCATCGACAATTTGCCCATCAACGGCCGCAACTACATCAACTTCACCCTAACCGATTCACAAGTAGTGCGGGACAACGCGCCGAACACCGGTGCGGCGCCGACTTCTGGGCTGAACATGAGCGGGCAGCGCGCCCGCTCGAACCTGGTCAATGTGGACGGCGCCGATGCTACCGACAACTCCGTAAATGGAGTACGGTCAACGGTTTCGCAGGAAGCGGTACAGGAATTCCAGATCATCACCAACAGCTACGCCGCCGAGTACGGCCGGGCGTCGGGCGGCGTGGTCAACATCATCACCCGCTCCGGATCGAATGAATTTCACGGAGACGTCTTCGGCTACTTGCGCAACCGGAATTTCCAGGCGGTGAACCCGTTCGCAGTATGTCTGACACCACCGTGTCCAAACCCGGCCTACACACGCGTGCAGGCTGGTGCCGCGTTCGGCGGTCCCATCAAGAAAGACAAGACGTACTACTACTTCTCCTATGAAGTTACGCGCCGGCATGAGACTGGGTTTTCGAGCATCGGTCAGAATAATTTCGGCTTGGTTCCGTTCGACACCACCCTGGTCAACCTCCCGTTCAAGACGCTGCAGTTAACCCCGGACCAAGTCGCGTTCCTCACCAATCCGAGCGTAATCGCAGCAGAGTTGGGCGACCCAAGCGGCACCATTGCCAAAGCGGTGGGGTCCTACGCTGTCCTCGCGGGGGCCTCTTCCGGCCAGGGGGTGAGCGGGCAGTGGCCCACCGACATGGTGCAGGCGTTGACGTCAGGCGGGTTGTCGAGTTGGGCCGGCTTCCCCACCTCGTGCGCGCCGCCGGGGCCGTGCGTGCCCGTGCCAACCTCCTATCAGACGCTGGCCTCGCAGGTAGGAAATTTTCCCGTCTTCGAAGGAACCAGCCTCTACTCGCTGCGCCTGGATCACAACCTCAACAACAACAACCGGCTGATGCTGCGCGTCAACGTCAGCCCGAGCACCATTACCGGGATCGAGGTCGGCGGGCAGTCCCAGCCGTTCGGGCAGAATGCTTATTCGCGCACTTCGCAGCAGACTTTCCGGGACGTGGCCGGCACGGTGCAGGATACGTGGACGATTGGCAACAACAAAGTGAATGAGTTGCGCTTTCAGTATGCCCGCCGTGGGCTTTCGTACTTCTACAACACCGCCATTCCTGGCGGCTCTGACCCGGCCGTAAACATCCCGGGCTTCGCGTATTTCGGCCGCGAGCCCTATTCGTATATTCAACGCACGGAGCAGCGCTACCAGTTCACCGACAACTTCTCCTGGACGGTGGGCCACCACGACACCAAGATGGGTGTCGACTTCAATTATCTGCCGTTGAAGGCGATCTTCACCGTCAACTACGGGGGAGTCTACGACTTCGGATCGTTTTCCGCATCGAATCTGAGGTTTGCTCCCCTACCCGACCCTTTGCATCCGGGTCAGACCGTTCCTTTCCCCGACCTGTCGCCGGTGCAGGCTTACGGCGCGGGGCTTCCCGGAGATTTCATTCAGGGCCTGGGGAGTCCGAGCGACACGTTCTCGAACAAACCGCTGGGGTTGTTCTGGCAGGATTCCTGGCGAGTTCGCCCCAACATCACTTTGAATCTTGGCGTGCGGTACGACGTCGAATTTCCGCCGCAATTCAAGCCGCCGCAAGGACTGGCCTTTCCTGCCTACAACCTGCTCGGACTGCAGAAGGGGATTCAGACCGACAAGAACAATTTTCAGCCTCGCTTAGGATTCGCCTATGACCCGAAAGGGGATGGCAAGACCGTGATCCGTGCATCGTATGGGATGTTCTACGATCATCCGCTGCTCGGGTTGTATTTCCTGGGCGATGCTTCGGACGGCTCGTCGAGCGGGCAGTTGGCTTTCGCGGGGACCTCGCCCTGCAGCGGCGCCAACGGCGATCCGACCAACCTGAATGCAATTCCGATCTTCCAGGGACTCTTGAACCAGCCGGGCTGCACCGCGTCCCCGTTTCCGCTGGCCAACGCGAATCTCGGCTACCTGCCCAACCAACAGCAATTCCAGGCCCTGAACTTTCCGCAGTCGGTGTTTCTGAACCAGAACTATTTGAGCCTGAACGCCAATCCGGCGCAATCGACGTTCCTGCCCCTGGGCTTCCAGCCGTTCGGCTACCCGCAGTCAAAGAATTTCGTGTACGCGTACGCGCAGCAGGCCAATCTCACGATCGAGCGCGACCTGGGCGGAGGCTTTGCGCTGTCGCTGGCCTACAACTATAACGGCGGCCGTCACCTCAACCGACCCATCAATGCCAACACGATCCGCGGGGACTTGCTGACCGCAAACTTCCAGGCGGCTTACTACGACGCCAAGATCGCGGGCAACACTCCTCCGGCCAGCCCCTTCACCGTGAGCGGCTGCAACCCAGGGGGGACCTTGACGAGCCCGTTCCCGTACGTCGATCCGGCGCTCATGAACTTCTTCCGGCCGGGTGGACTGAATCCCTCGATCGCGGCTGGTCTCTACTTGCAGGGCAACGCTGCCTGCGTGCAGCAAGCCCTCACGCTACTGGGGACGCTTCCCGGGTTTAACGCGAAGTGCAATCCGGCTCCGCCCACCCTCGACTTCACAAACTGCGTTCCCTTCGGTGACATGGACGCAAATTACTCCAATGGCAGCTCGATCTATCACGGGTTCAGTGCGAATCTGCGCAAGCGCTACGGGCGGCACTACGAATTTCTTGCCTCCTATACCTGGTCGCATTCCATCGACGACTCGACCGACCTGCAATCCACGCTGACTCCGCAGGACAGCTACTATCCCGGCGTGGATCGCTCCAACTCCTTGTTCGACCAGCGCCACCGCTTTGTCTTCAGCGGCGTCTACCAAACGGGCAAGCTGAGTGGCGGGGGCTTTGGCCGCAAGGTGTTGAGCGACTGGACATTTTCTCCCGTGGTCGAGGTGGCTTCTGGGCGGCCGTTCAACATCATCACGGGCAACGGCGACAACTTCCAGCTGTCATCGCTCACCGGCCGGCCGAACACCTTCGTGAATCCTGCCTGCGGAAAATCCTACGCGTCGAAGTATTCTCCCAGCGGCACTCTCCAGGAACCGTGCATCAACGGCTTTATTGCGAGCATGACCTTCCCCACGCTGCTGCAGCTCGATGGCAACCTGGGCCGTAATGCAGGCATGCAGCCGTGGACGGTGTTTGATGATTTGCGCGTCGCCAAGCGCATCAATTTCAGCGAGCGCTTCAACTTGGACTTCATCGTGGACATGTTTAACATTGCGAACAAGTTCAACGTCTCGGCGGTCAGTCCGCTGTTCTCGAATGCAGGCACGCCCACGGCGGCGTACGATCCACGGCAGTTTCAGTTTGCGTTGAAGATTAATTGGTAGGAAGGAGGTCTCGGCTCCCGGTGGTTGTCTGTCGGGGAGCCTTTGCCTTTTTTGTCCCTCGCAGTACACTTGTCGGCACCGAATCCGGCCTTTGAACTTGCAAACTGAGGGGTCTCCTATGGATCGCAGGAGTTTTCTGAAGACGGCTGCCGCAACCACTATCATCACATCACTGCACGACAAGCTGGCTCACGCATCTGACGCCGTCGTCCCCATGCGCACGATGGGGCGTTCCGGCGAGAAGATTTCTATTGTGGGGCTGGGCGGCTACCACTTGGGCAAGCCGGCGGACGAGCAGGAGAGTGTCCGGATCATTCGCGCCGGGATGGACGCGGGCATCAACTTCCTCGACAACTGCTGGGACTACAACGGCGGCGAGAGCGAAGTCCGCATGGGCAAGGCGCTGCGCGACGGCTACCGCAAGAAAGCGTTCCTCATGACCAAGATCGACGGCCAGACCCGGAAGGCCGCGATGGATCAGTTGGAAGAATCGCTGCGGAGGCTGCAGACCGATCACGTCGATCTGCTGCAGTTTCACGAGGTGATCCGCGACACCGATCCGGCGCGCATTTTCGCAGCAGGCAGCGGCATGGATGCCGTGATGGAAGCCAAGAAACAGGGCAAGGTGCGCTACATCGGATTCACTGGGCACAAGAGTCCGGACATCCACCTCAAGATGCTGGAGACCGCTTTCGCCCACGGGTTCACCTTTGACGCGGTGCAGATGCCGCTCAATGTGATGGACGCGCACTACGACAGCTTTGAAAAGAAAGTGCTGCCGGTGCTGGTGAAACACGAAATCGGCGTGCTGGGCATGAAGCCCCTGGGCGACCAACTGATTCTGAACAGCAAGACCGCGACTCCGGTGGAGTGCTTGCACTACGCCATGAATTTGCCGACCAGCGTGGTGATCACAGGATGTGATTCGATGCCGATCCTGCAGCAGGCGCTCGATGCGGCGCGGAGCTTCCAGCCGATGAGCAAAGCGGACATCGGGGCACTGCTGGCGAAGACGGCTCCGGCGGCGGGCAAAGGCGAGTTCGAGCGCTACAAGATCTCGAACGATTTCGACGGGACGGTGCACAACCCGCAGTGGCTGGGGTGAGGCAGGCTCTGGGCCAGGCTACGGTCGAGAAAAATCCCATTGCGCTCAACGACCGGGTCAATGATGGGATGGTCTTGTTTACGTTCAACTTAGCTGAACTGCGTCGCGTACAATACCGTCGTGCACTACTTGGTTTCAGCATTTGTTGCCACCATTATCTTAAATGGGTAGGAACCGCCGTCGTGTTCATCGCCGTCTACGCCTACTGGCGATTGCTCCCGCAACCCCACTCCTTCTAACTGTAAAGCGCTCCTCGGATAGAGTTTGGGAAATCCGTAATGTTGCGCTTTGGCCGGTTCGGAGCGCAATCGCCCGCTTGCAACACCAATGTGACACCTGACGCGTTGTAGAATGATCAGATTTTTGGGAGGCTCTATGTGTTCACGCCTTCTAAATTTGCTCAGAATAGTTCTTCTGGTGGAGGCCTAGGTTGCGCAAGCAAGCCCCAGCTTTGGCGATCGCGTTGTTGCTCATTGCCGTCATGAGCGATGCCGCCGGTCAAGGAATCACCAAGCTCTACGTCAGCAATAGCGAGGGTGACGACATCACGGTGATCGACCTTGCGACCTACGCAGTGATTGGCGACATCCGGGTGGGCGAGCAGGTGCATGGCCTATGCGCTCCTGCCGACGGACGAAGACTCTTCACTACCATCGAATCAGAAAACAATCTGAAAGTCATCGATACCCGGACCGACAAAGTTGTGGAGACAATCCCACTGACCGGAAGGCCAAACCAGTGTGCGTCCACGCCCGACGGCCGCTACGTGGGCGTGCCCATTCGCAGCGGGAATAGCGTGGACATCGTCGATACGGCAGAGCACAAGGTGGTCAAAGTTCTACCCGTTGCCCTGCCGCACAACTGTTATGACGCCGGGAATGACGACGCCATGTTTGTGTCGTCCATGGGCGATCACGAGATCAATCTGATCGATCTGAAGAAGATGGCTTACGCCAAAAAGATTCCGGTTGGCGGCATTCCCCGTCCCTACGCGGTGTCGAAAGACGGGAAGAGACTTTACGCCGCGCTCTCGGATTTTCACGGCTTTGTGATCGTGAATATTCCGGATCAAAAAATTGTGGCCCGGGTCGAACTCCCGCCAGCGCCCCCTCTAGCCTGCAGGCTTGAGCCCCACACGCCTACCCATGGGATCGAGTTATCACCGGACGGGAAGGAACTCTGGGTGACCAGCCTTGCGGATAGCGGTGTGTATGTCTATGAGGCTGGGACGAACCACATTTCGACGGAAATTCCCGTCGGGAAATGCCCCAACTGGATCACTTTTTCGCCGGATGGCCGTTACGGAGCGGTGAGCAACAGTGACAGCGATGACGCTTCCATCATCGACACGCGCACGCGGCGCGAAGTGGCTCGCGTGAAAGTCGGCAAGAGCCCCAAGCGCCTGCTCGCCGTGACCGTGCCATAGAAGGCATTGCGTTCACGAATCAATCGTGGGCGCAACCTCGCGTTTCTCTAACCGAATCGGCCAACTCTCGGTTGGTGTTCTGCCGTCTCCTATCCACCAAGCTTTCACCCATGGACGAGGCTGGCAGGCGGAGCTACATTTTCCGCATCGCGA
>Ga0210408_10000427_pt1 | contig 54973 bp, 52 predicted proteins | sample IncBWH4MmetaG_FD_155471 | JGI IMG/M metagenome (GOLD analysis project Ga0210408, IMG submission 155471) | Forest soil microbial communities from Barre Woods Harvard Forest LTER site, Petersham, Massachusetts, United States - Inc-BW-H-4-M | ecosystem: Environmental > Terrestrial > Soil >... | reverse complement strand
CTCGGTCCGGGGCAGGATGTGGATGTGCAGGTGGAAGACCGTCTGGGTGGCGGCCTTCGAGGTGATGAAGTTGGCTGACTCGATGCCCAGCTCGTTGGCCAGGTACCCGGCGTATGCCATCGCCCGGCCCGCGAAGCTGGGCCCGGCGAGCGCGTGCGAGATGTGGGTGCGCGGCACGACGAGGAGGTGGCCGGGGGTTACCGGGTCGAGCGGCTCGAAGGCGACGTTGTAGTCGTCGGAGTGGTCGTACTCGCGGTTCTTGATCCGCTGGCAGAACGGGCAGTCGGTCATGATTCTCCCTGGTCGGTGACGTGGGCGTAGGAACGACGTCCGATGATCTTGCGGACGGCATCTTCGGTGATCTTGAACCTCGCGGCGATTTCTGCTCTTTTCACCTTTGCTGCACCGAGACGCCGGATCTCTCTGATCTGCTCGTCGGTGAACCGGCGATCGGCCCTGGCGGCGCGGGCCGTCGGCATGTCTCGGCAAATGATCGAGACGTTCGAGTGGTGCATGTCGAACCGATTGCCGATCTCGCTGATGCTCATTCCCGTAGCTCGCAGACGTCGGATTTCTTCAGCCTGGGGAGCGGTGGTCTTCCCTCCGGACATGCGGCGTTCATGGGGAGCTATTGGTGGAGGGTCAGTGATCCATCCCCAGCTCCTGCCCGAGAGCGCAAGCTGAACAGCGTCTAGCTTGCGATCTAGCAGGGCTGCGACCTTCGGAGCGCTTATGCCGTTCCGGTAGAGCGTCCTCGCCTGCTTCACCAGCGCCGGGGTGAGAGCATCCTGGCCGCCGACGCCGAGTACCCGACGCCGGATGGCCTTGTCACGATTGTTCTCGGCGATCGTCCCGTCCCTGATGTGCCGGGGGCGACAGCAGGGAGGATTGTCACAGTCGTGTCTCCCGATGATTGGCATGTACCCGTGGACTAGGTAGAAAGCGACCCGCTGTGCGTTGACGGTCCCTTGCCTCCCGGTGGCCGGGTTGATCATGCTGACTACCCCGTAGTTCCCCCTAGGACGCTTCCGGGTGGCCTTGAGGAACTCCCAGCAGGACGTGTCGTCGTCAATGATGCCGACCTTCGGCCAGAACTGCTGATCGGGACCGGGAAGAGTTGAGAGCCGGCCGTTCCGGAGGACCTGCTCGTACTCGATGATGTTCACGAGACCGATTCTATCTTGAGAGAGATAGGAAGTCGAGGGAACGTCCAGAGAGGGGGTGGTGACCACGGCCTCCACGCAAGCTAGGGTAGTCGGAAGCGGCTACACGGTGCTGTCATACAACAGCCAGCCTATCGCTTATTGTGAGGGCTGGTTAATTGTGAGGACAGTGGGCAACGCGCTTTCAGCGATGTCGGACAGCCTTATCAATTCATCCAGCCCATAGGCGCTGAGCACCCGGTCGAGATCGCCACCTCGCGCGTCATCTCCGGCGGCACGGTGATGGTCACCATCCGGGAGCTGTGGAGCCAGCCGGTGTGGTGGCAGCTCGCGGGCCTGGCCGGCACCTGGAACATGGTTGACATCTTCACGGCGCTGGCGGCCAACCCGAACTACGTGACGGCCTCGATGATCATCAAGCCGCCGGGCACGGAGGCGAACCCGAGCGCCTGGCGCGGCAAGGTCTACCAGAATGTCACTGTTGTCGACATAAACGACGGCGAGACGGTGACCGTCGGGGCGCTGGCCGTCACCAAGGGCATCACGTTCGCCTACACCCACTACCTGCCCTTGAACTCCAACCAGTTCTCTGCGACCACCGCGACGAATTAGCCCTCTCCTGTCAAGGAAAGCTGTATCAGTGTAAAATCCCTCCTTGAGTGACATGCGCGCGAGGAGGGCCGATGGCACAGAGAGAGCAGGTCGAGCTGATCAGCGACCTAGACGGCAGCAGGGCAGACGAGACCGTCCGCTTCAGCCTGGACGGCACAGCGTACGAGATCGACCTCAGCGCCGGGCAGGCGGGGCAGATGCGCGACGAGCTGAGCGCCTACACGAAGGCGGCCAGCAGGAGGAGGCGGAGGGCCGCCGCGCAGAAGAGGCGCAGGAGGGGCGCGGAGCCTCCTGGCCTGCGCGAGTACGCCGCGTCGCGCGGGTCCGGCGTGCCCGACGGGTCAGCGGTCCCGAGCAGAATCCGCGAGGAGTTTGAAATGCTGGTGAATCTCGGGGTGGTCAGGCCGGCCGAGGCCTGACCGCCCGGCCCGCCCCCCGGAAGGTAAGAACACCGTGTTCCCTTCCGGAGGAGGACTCCTTGACCACCCCAACGCCGCCGGCGGCTCCTGTCGTCACCACCGACAAGGCCTCCTACAACTCCGGCGACCCGATCACCGTCACCGTGGAGTACACGGACCCGGCCAACCCGGGCACCACCCTCACCATCACCGCCGTGGTCACCAACGGCGACGGGACCACCTCCACCGGCACCGCGTCGGTCCAGGTGGGCGCTGCCCCCGCCAACCCCCTGCCGGTCTCCGTCACCGACTCGTTCGGCGACACCTACACCCAGACCAGCAACGACGCCGGCACCGCCGTGTTCACCAGCACGGTCGGAACGCCCCCGGCGGCGTGATCCTCCAGATCGACGTCACCGTTACCGGCCCGGACGGGACCACCTCGTCCGGGTCGGTGGCGGTGGACGTCAACGCGCCGGGCACTGCCGCCGTCGCAACCGCAGCAGTGGAGGACCCGAACGCCGCGATGCAGCGGCGCAGCCGGGCGACCTGGGGGGTGAACCGGGCATGAAGGTAGAAGTCAGGGCCAGCGTCGCCGCCGACCAGTCGGTGAGCGTCGACATCGACGTGGACGGCCGGCACGCCCTCGTGACCTTCGCCGACGACAACATCACCATGGAGGTGCCGGCCGAGGAGGGCGACCTCACCATGGTCGTGCCCGAGTCCATCGCCGCCGTGGACCCTGCCGGATGACCGACGGCTTCTCCAGGGACCCGCAGGACGGCGAGGGCTTCCCCCGTGGCGACTCCCCGGCCGGGGACAGCCCGGTCGACGCCCCGCCTGACCTGCACGTTGAGAAGCACGACGAGGCTGCCTGGCGGGAGGACTTCACCGGGCTGCTGCGCCTCGGCGCGCTGCGCGGCTGGTTCGACTGGTGCGGCCACCGGATCTCGCTGCGCACCCTCACCACCGACGAGGAGCTGCTCGTCGCGCAGCTCACCCGCGAGTTCGAGGGCGGCATCGGCACGACCAAGGCGTACGCGACCGCCATCTGCGGCCTGGCGGTAGAGGCGGTCGACCGCCGTCCCATGCCGGTGCCCCTCGGCGAGGACCCGGACCTGCCGTACAAGTGGGCCCTGGAGCGCTTCAACTACGCGAGGCGCTGGTACCCGCCCACCATCGACGCGATATTCGATGCCTACCTCCGCCTGGAGGTCCGCCAGCGCGAGGTGATGACGGCGCTGGGAAAATCATCGGCCCAGGCGGACGGTGCGAGCCCTGGGCTGAGCGCCAGATCCGCATAGCCGGCCGCCGGGGCCTGCTGTCCGGCCGCCGCCTGTCCCGCGTCCAGGAAGCCTGCCTGGACGTCCTCTACTTCCTGGACGGCCAGGCCGGGCAGCAGCAGCGCACCGACCTGATCCTCGCTTCCGCCGTCGCCGCCGGGACGGTCACCGCCGTGCAGGCGTGGCCGGAGTACTTCCCTGAGGCCCGCCAGGGGGACGAGGGCGCGTTCCCGTCCGCCGACGCCGACATGAGCGGGTTCCGCCTGGAGGAGGCTACCCCGGAGTCGTTCGCCGCTGACATGGCCGCCCTGGTGGCCGCCAGCCAGACGGTGGTGATCCGCGAGCCGTCGCCGCGCCTTCCGGTGACGCCGGAGCACCAGTACGTGCCCAGCCTGGAGTGGACCTGACAACTCCAAGTCCCAGAAAAACTTGGAGAAAACTTGGACTTCCGCGTGGGGTTGCGGACCTCCTCACACTTACGACCCCGTAGGGACTAAGACCTACGGAGGCCGGCATGCAGCAGGCAAGGCAGTGCGATCACGACGGGTGCCCAGGCGGGTGCCTTTACCAGGGGCTGTCCTGGCGGAAAGATGAGTTCTGGCGGAGGCGCTGGGCGCACCTGCCCACCGACGACATGGGAGTAGACCCGGTGGCCTGGCTGGAGGGCCTGTACGAGGACTGACCCCGGAAGCACCGGAGGCAGAGCATGACGATCCCGTGGCCCGGAGGCCCGCAGCCGCAGCAGCAGGTAGGACCCCCTGACCCGAGCTTGCAGCTCAGCCAGGGGCTCACCGCCATGTCCCGGCAGCTCGCCGGGCTCCAGCAGGCGATCAGCACCCAGACGCAGATGATGCAGCGGAGCCTTAACGCGCAGTCCCGTTACCAGGCGGGCGGCGGCCATACCGGCAACCCGAACGTCCCGATGAACCCGCAGGTGGTCGCCAACGCCCAGGCGGCGGGGCTGAACCTGGGCGGCCCCGGCATGAACCAGCAGTCGGTGCTCAGCGCGGCCAGCTCGGCGCAGAACGCGCGGTCGTTCCTGGCGCAGCGGATCGGCCAGTGGATCGCCGGAGTCCCCCTCTACGGGAACCAGGGCGGCGCAGGCGGGCACGGCGGCGCAGGCGGCGGCGGCAACCCGGCCGCCCCCGTCGGGCCGCAGGCCCCCAACCCCCAGTTCGGGCTGAGCGGCTTCCTGTTCGGCGCGGGCCAGAACGGGGTGCAGAGCCAGCGCGCCCAGGCCGGCGCGTTCGTCCTCCAGAACCTCGGCGCGCAGGTCGCCGCGTCCGGCGGCGGGGTCGACTCGCTCCGGTCGATCCCCGGCGTCGGCATGCTGATGGACGCGGCCAACTCAGTCAGCAACGCCTACCTGACCCAGCGCGAAGCGGGCAGGATGTACCAGAACGTCGAGGGGGGCAGCAACCTGGGGGCGCAGACCGAGCGGCTGCACTCCCTCGCCTACCAGGCATCCATGTTCGGCCGGATGCCCTCGGGGGCCGCCGCCCAGGCGTTCGGGGCGGTCACCCAGATGGGCTACAGCGGGCGCGCTGCCAACGAGGGCAGCCAGCTCCAGAACCGCCAGTCAGCCCTCAACTTTATCTACCATAACTACACGGCGACCGGCATGGACGTCAACGAGTCGGTGCAGGTGCTCCAGACCGCCAGCCAGAACGCCACGGTGAACCTCACCCAGGTCTCCAACGCCCTTAACTCGCTGTCAGACTCAGCCGGCAAGGCGGGCACTAACGCCGAGACCGCGCGGCAGCAGTTCAACAGCTACTTCAACACCGCGCTGTCGCAGGGCGGCGGGACCGGGGCCGTCGGGGTCGCTCAGGGCGTTTCCCAGATGCAGGCGATGATGGGCAAGTCGATGTCCGGGGTGAACTTCTCCGGGGAGATGTCCCAGCAGAGCCAGTACCTGCTGTCGGGCATGAGCGGGATGACCCCGGCGCAGCTCCAGTACCTCTCGCGGAACAACCCGGCGGCCTACAACCAGCTCAAGGCCAGCCAGAACATGCAGTTCCTGAACATGGGCGGCCTGATGACCCCGCAGATGCAGGCTTCCCTCAAGCAGATGATCTCCCAGGCCGGAGGCACCCCGGCACTCCAGGCGAACCCGAACCTCACCCAGCAGATCGCCAGCCAGTTCCTCAACCAGTGGCAGGTGAAGGGGAACATCAACGAGAACCTGTGGGCGCAGGAGATCAGCTCCCTCACCGGGGTCCAGATGAACCCCAACCAGGCATTCCAGTGGATCGTCGCCCAGAGCGGCGGCATCAACGAGGCCTCGGCCAACCCGTCGATCGCCGTGAACCGGGGAGCTAGCGTCTCCGCCTCGAACACCGGCAGCGCCCCGGCGGGCAAGTACGGCCTGGCCCAGGGTAACCGGGGAAACCTCCTCGGCATGCTGACCGGCGGGCTGTTCGGGCACGAGTCGCAGTCCTGGCAGCAGGTGCTCCAGGGGGCCGACTCCGCCGCCGCGAACCCGTACCTGGCGGCCGAGCAGAAGAGCGGGCAGCGCAACCCCGTGCTGGAGGCGCTGATCCAGAACTCGAACTCCGCCGACCAGGTGGCGGTGCAGACCGCGAGCGGTACCCGCGTCATGAGCATCGGCGACGCGATGAAGTACTACCCGCAGGAGCTGGCGGCCGGGAACGTGCAGTTCTACGGCGCGAACGGGCAGTCGATCGGCAATACCGCCGCGCTGACCGGCGGCCTGGTCAACACGGGCGCGAGCACCGCCGCCGAGCAGAAGCAGAAGGCCGGCTCGACCCTCGGAACCTCCCTGTCGGCCTGGCAGAAGGCGCACCCGGCCTCCAGCGGGCAGGTCACCAACGTGTTCGACCTGTCTGCGGACGCGAAGATGCTCCTCAAGCTGCTGCCGGGCAACAACGACCAGGCGGCGGCCTCGTCGACCGTCCCGGCTAACACCTACGCATCTCAGGCGAGCCGCTGATTCCCGCGTTGACCGGGCGCACCGCGTGACCCTCGTGTTACGTTCTGCCTTGCAAGCCGGCTAGACCACCCGGCTCCCGCTCGCGGGACACCCGGCCCGAGGCCGGAACCGCGAGGTCTGGAGCCAGATGGACCAGTCACTGGCGCGCGGGGCGTTCTGCACCCTGGCGCTCTCCGCCGCAGCAGCCGCAGTCCCTGTCCCGCGCCTGTCCCTCAGCGCCCCGGCAGGTCCCGCAGCCGCCTTCGTACAGCCCGTGACCCCCCCGTCCGTGGCAGCAGCGCCGGCTCGCGCCACCTACCGCCGGCCGGCCCCCGCCCCCTCGGTGTCGATCACCGACGACGTGGAGGCCGCCCGGCTGATCCCTCCCCCGGTCCCCGCCCCTGCGTACCCGCCGCCAGCGCCGTCCCCTGCGCCCTCCAGGACCCCGTACCCGTCCTACACGCCGCTGCCTCCCAGGCAGACCGCAGTGGCCGTCTCCGGCTCGCCGAGGGCCTACGCCGAGTCACTGGTGGGCCCGGCCCAGTTCGCCTGCCTGGACCCGCTGTGGGACGCGGAGAGCGGGTGGAACGCCTACGCCGAGAACCCCAGCTCGGGAGCCTACGGGATACCGCAGGCCCTGCCGGGCTCGAAGATGGCCTCGGCCGGGGCTGACTGGGAGACTGACCCGGATACCCAGGTCAGGTGGGGGATACTTGATTACATAAACCCCGTGTATGGGTCAGCCTGTAACGCCCTCGCTCATGAAAATGAGTACGGGTGGTACTAGGGAAGCCGGGCGGCGTACCAGCCGGCCTCGTGCACCGGGAAGAACATCAAGCGGGGGAACTGCTCCGCCGGGACCCCCGGCTCCGGGTGAGAGCCCACCCACCCCTGGCTCTTCAGCCGCTGGAGCTTCTCCGCGACCTTCGCGGTCGTCATGGAAGTGGCCGCCGCTAGCTGTCCGGGCGAGGAGTGGGGAGCGGCCAGCACCGCTGCCATCACCCGAGCCACCGCCGGGCCGGGGACGAACTGCGGCTCCTCCGGCGGCCACTTCCCTTGTGACGCGGCGTACTCCGCGAGGGTCTGCGACGTCAGGTGCCACGACTTGCACAGCGGCTCCCAGTAGGCGCGCCGGGGATGCTTCGGCGACCTTGACTTGCCCCTCCTCGGGCGGCGCATCGCTTCCTCAGCGTCACCCCGGGAGTTGAAGATCACCTTGTTGCAGGGGATGCACCGGGTCATCCTGGGCACTGCTAGCCGAGCCTGTGCCGGGCCGGCCGCGAGCCGCCCCTCTCCCACCTAATGACGAGGCACGGCAGCGGGCACACGTAGTGGTGGTCGTCGCTGCGGTAGTACCCGATCCACCAGTCGCGCAGGTTGACGTGGAAGTACACGCCGTTGACCGAGACGCCGCGTCGGCCGCGCACGATGCTCCAGGCCATCGTCAGTGCCCCCGGTAGAACGGGAACGGCCAGCCTAGCTTTCCTGAGGACAGCTTCAAGGCGGCGCTCCGGCTGGGCTTGTGCCCGGCTCGCACCCGGATCGCTTCGCGCACCGGGTCGTCATGCCAGCCGAACAGGTTCAGGCTCGTGCCGTTGTGCGAGAAGTCCTTCGCGCCCAGGACTACCAGGCCCGGGGGCGGACGGAAGCCACGGCGGCGGTTGTCCCACAGCCGGGTGCGCGTGCCCTTCCTGCCCGGACGCCAGTTCTTGCCCATCATCAGGCTCGAACCGGGGTGCTGCGGGCACGGACCCTTGGCGGCCCACTGGCACTCGGTGCAGAAGTACTTCGGGTTGCTTACCCCCATGGCTCTTCAGCCCCTCGCTCAGGCCCCATCACGCTCGCGGTGAGCTGCTCCGAGACGCGCTTGTTGTACTCGTGCCACTCGTAGCCTGCCCCGGCCATCAGGATGGCCTCGCCGATTGCAACCTGCCTGGGGGTGAACCCGCTGCGGGCGATCTCCCGGCGGGCCTCCCGGACGATCCAGGCCGCGATGACCAAGACCGGGACCAGGAGGAAGGCGAACGCGGCGATGCCGAAGTCCACCATGGCGTTCAGGGCCCCCGGGTCGGTCATCTCGTTGTACGCCAGCCCCTGGCTGACAGCGGCGGCCAGGCACGTGATCCCGGCGGCGGCCGACCCGAGCGCGATCCTCCCCTTGATGCTCATAAAGGCATTATAGCTTTTCTTGATATTGAAGCGCTAGCCCCGGAAGGTACGGGAGGTAGCGCATGGGCACCGCGACGCTCGGGTACCCCGGAGGCCCCTCGGTCGCCTTCAGGGTGGACCCGGACTCGATGGACTGGACTTGGTCCGTGATAACCAACACGGTGGAGACCATCGGCGGCCGGGTCATCCAGGTCCTCGGGGCGCGCCTGGAGGACCTCACCGTCCAGGGGAGCCTCGGCCAGGACCACTCCAGCGCGACGTCGGGGGAGAGCTGGCAGCAGGCCGAGCTTTTCCTGACGACCGTCACCCAGATCATGGAGCGGCAGAGCGCCGATAGCAACCAGCAGGCCCTCATGCACCCCCCGGCCGTGTTCTCCTACCCGCCGAGGAACTGGCGGTGGAACGTCTACGTCAAGTCGCTGACCGACCCCGACGGGAGCAACTCGGTCATCCTCAAGCCGGGCAAGGCCAACCAGCGGTACACGCTGACGCTGTTCCCGGTGCTGGAGTCGGCTGCCCTGGTGCCCGCCGGGTCCGTGAACGCGGCGACCACCCAGCAGTCCCAGCAGGCCATCGCGGCGTTCATGGCCCGGATCAGCGACGGCGTTGGCTGGACGGCCAACCAGTACACCGGGATCTACACCGGCTCGCTGACCCCCGGCGCTTGACGCCGCCCCCGGAAGCACAGGAGGAGGTGCAGCGATGCCGTTCAACACGCCCCCCGCATGGGGAGCCGACGTGCCGATCTCGATGCCCGTCCCGGCCTCCGAGCCGGTGATGGTGGACATGTTCGGCTTCGGGATGACCCAGTTCCGCCTGGTTCACTCGCTGAGCAGCGCCGACTACGAGCGCCTCGCGGTCCCCGTCTACGCCCCGGCCTCCCCCACCGGGAAGGTGGTCCCCGGCGACGCCGGGATCGACGCCACCGGGAAGTTCAGCGGCTGATGGCGCGCCAGGGGCTTAACGGGACGCTCAGCTACTCCGACGGGAGCGCGGCTTACACCTACCAGTTCCGCGCCGGGATGCTCGGCTACGGGACCGACATGATCTACGCCGAGGACCAGGCGCGCACCTGGCGGTCGTTCTACCCGCACAGGTCGGCCGTCCAGCAGTTCTCCGTCCAGGTGCTGCTGAAGGACTGGGACGAGCGGTCGGACCTGATGAGCTGGATGATGGCCTACGCCCAGGCGATGCTCGACCCGAACGCCGTCCGCACCACCTTCCCGTTCATGCAGGTCACTGTCCCGGTCAGGAACTTCGTCCAGCAGGGGGTGCCGCTGACGGGCTACGAGTGGGGGGCGCACTCCGGGATGATGGCGTTCTCCCCGGTCTTCGTCTTCGAGGCCGCTCAGTCGCCGGGCCAGACCACCAGCCAGGTGGTGACCAGCTCGGTGACCGGCACGGCCAGCGCCTACGCCTCCGACCCGGCCGTCCAGTACTTCTACCCGTTCTCGACGCAGCTTGAGGCATCCCAGGTGCCGCAGGACTACGGCCAGGTGATCCCGCCGGTATCCACGCTCCCGGTTGTCACCCCGGCCGCCGCATCGGCCTTCACGTCGCTGACCACTGTCCCGGGCACGTCCCGCACCGTGATCCCCGGAGTCTCCTCCGCTGCGGTGCTGGCCAGTTACCCGCCCCCCGGAGTGGCCAACCCGGCTGACGCGGCGTCCTCGCCCGGCGTAGCGGTCCCGTAGGGGCGGCCATGGCAGTCTTCCTTTACGCGCCGGGGATTAAGGCGTATGTCTCGACCCAGAACAACGGGATCATCGACATCTCCGACGACCTCACCCAGGGCACGATGGTGCGCCGCTCGGACGGTGTTTCGACTTTCTCTTTCAGCCTCCAGAACCCGTTCCGTAAGTACTCGGGCGTTTTCACCCCGAATGACCGGATCATTGTCATGATGAAGCGGGTCTCCTGGGTCCGCACCTTCACCGGCTACCTCAACCAGGTCCCCCTCGTCACCGCCTGGCCGTCGACTGTCCAGATCACCGCCTCCTGCTCGCTGAAGCGCCTCCAGTACTGGTTCTGGGACCCGGGCCTCCCCCAGTCGCAGAACATGGTCGCCCAGGCGATGTCCAGTGCCGCCAACCCGGACGACGGCGGGACCGCTGCGGCGGTGATCGCCGTGCTCCAGAACGTCGTCGGCTGGCCGGCGGCCAATATCCACATCGCCGGGATGCCGCAGGCCTGGTCCACCTGGGCCTACCAGATCGCCCAGGCGATCCAGGCGGACACCGCCGCCGCCGACGCGCTCGCGCAGGCGTTCTACGCCAGCCTCGGGGCCGGAGGCATCATCGGCGGAGTCACCGGGGGCGGCACCACCGTCCCCTCGGGCACCCTCCAGGCGGGCACCTATGCAGGGCAGACGCTGACCGCAGCCCAGGTCCAGACGGCGACGCTGATCTACAACACCATCATCCAGATGGGCGGCAGCGCCAACGACGCGGCTGTCGCGATCATGACTGCCTACCAGGAGTCCCGGCTGGGGGCCAACACGGGCAGCAGCCCCAGCGCCATCGGGATCTTCCAGCAGAACCCGGCGATGGGCTGGGGGACGGCCGCCCAGGCGGCTAACCCGACGACGGCGACCCAGGCGTTCGGCAAGGTGCTGCTCAGCCTGACTAACCGCTCGTCGATGACTGACGCCCAGCAGGCGCAGGCGGTGCAGCGGTCGGCTTTCGCCGACGGCTCGCCGTATGCCCAGTGGCAGTCCCTGGCTACCACCATCGTCGGCCAGCTAACAGCTTCCGGCTCCTCGTCCCTGGCGAACGTCCCGTCCACGGCCGCGAACGCGGCGACCAAGACCGGGAAGGCCGCCGGCACCCAGGTGCTCGGCGTCGCGCTCAACCTGGTGGCTACCCACTCGATCCCTTACCAGGAAGGCGGCGACTCTGGGTACACCTCGGCTGACCCGACTGTCCTGGACTGCTGTATAACCGAGGGTGTGTTTGTTTATACAGTGGATGGCCCAAAGCCAGTCGTAGAAATTAAGCCGGGTGATCAGGTCTATACCTGGGAGGACGGATCTATCGGGACGAGGCCCGTCCACGCGATGATGCCGCAGAAGGTCCAGCCCGTATTCAAGGTCAGAACCAGAAACCGGACCGTCCGGGCCTCAGCCAACCACCCGTTCCTCCGGCTTACCCGGACGGAGAGACGCCTTAACAGCGGCAAGGGCTTCCTGCCAGTGGACTGGCGTACCGAGTGGTGCCGCGCTGACGAGCTGCGACGCGATGATTTGCTGATCGTTCTCGACAACCTTCCAGGCAACGATTCCGGGCACGTGATGAGCGATGGCACACCTATCGACGAGAAGACGGCGTGGCTCCTCGGCCTCATCTTGGCTGATGGCCACGTCCTCAAGGGCGATCGGGGCTTCGAGGTCTGTGTCTACGGCGAGCTTCGCGAGCGCGTGCGGACACTCGTCAAGGAGCTGTGGGGCCTGCGCGGCGGCGACCACCCGGCTCACGGAATCTCCTTCGGCAGCAAGAAGATCGCGCAGGCACTGACGGCCCTCGGGATGAAGGTCCCAGGTCCGGAAAAGCGCGTCCCGCCGATCATCTTCCGCATGCCGCCTGAGATCCAGCGAGCATTTCTCGATGGCTTCTGGGAGGGAGATGGCAGTGGCGGGCCGGTTATGACCAACGGAAAGCGAGGCCGGGCCTACCACTCCGCCAGCGAGAAGCTGATCGGTGAGCTACGGGCCATGCACATCGCCCTGGGTGACTCGGTAACCAATATCAGCACCAACAAGCGGGCGAAGCCGATTGTTATCAAGGGAAAGCTCGTCAAGAACCCGAGGCCCCTGCATACATTTTTGTGGTACGCCGACTCCCGTAAGCAGGGACAGCGGCTGCGCGATCTTGGCGCTTACAGCGTCATCAAGGACGGGCGCTTCCGAATCGAGCGGCTCCTCGGCGTAGACCCTGACGGAGAGGAGATGACCTACGACATCGAGGTCGATGGAGCGCACAACTTCATCGCCGACGGCATGGTCGTCCATAACTCCAGCTTCGTGCAGTGGGTCTACTACCACGCCACCGGGTCGGCTGCGGTTCCGCGCACCAGCCAGGAGCAGAGCGCGTGGGCGACCCCGATACCCCTCCAGCAGGCGTTGAACACGCCGGGCGCGCTGCTGTTCGTCGGCCCCCCGGGGGCGGCCACCCATGTGGAGATCAGCGCCGGGACGGGCGCTGACCAGGTGGGCGCTATGACAACCGGCACCGTCGCCGGGGTCACGAACGTGACGGGGTTCGGCTACACCAACGGCGGCCTGATGCCGGGCGTCGACTACTCGGGCACGCCGGGCACGGCCGCCGCCTACAGCTCTGTTCCGGGGAACGGGGCGGCGATGGCCGCCGGGTCGCCGGCTGCCGCCAGCGCCGGGACGTCAGCGCTGCCGCAGTCGCAGCTCGCCGACGGCGCGCTCCAGGTCACCCCGTCCAGCACCCAGCCCTGGTACAACCCGGCCGACCCGTTCGACGCGCTGTTCGGCTCCTCGCCCTGGCTGCCGACGTTCGACGCCGACGCGGCCAACATCGCCGAGATCCTCACCGGGCCGCGCGCCCTGATGGCCGACAGCCCCCTGCTGCCGTACATCAAGAACCTGTTCGGCTCCTGCATGCGCTCGTACTGCTCGGCACCCAACGGTGACCTGATCGCGTGGTTCCCGGACTATTACGGCATATGGGGCACTGCGGCAGTAATGCAGATAGAGAGTATCGAACTGCAAGATTTCACCGTTTACTGGTCGGACGAGAACCTGGTCACCCACCAGTTCGTGGTGGCCGCCCCCGCCCAGCAGATCAACCTGGGCAGCGGTGTCGCCAGCGGGATCACCATCACGGCTCCCGCCGGCACCCAGTCGATCCCCGAGGACCTGCTGTTCGCGCTGACCACCATGGGCATCGCGTCGATCGACGTCCCGGCGATCATGAGCGCGCTGTTCGGCCTGGACGCCAACTCGGCTACCGCCAAGACCTTCACCCAGTACGTATACAAGCGCTTCGGGGCCAGGCCCGACCTGGAGCAGCTCCCCGGCCTGGTGGGACCGCAGGGAGAGTTCTTCGCGGCGCTGTTCCTGTTCATGCGGAGCTGGGCCTACCAGTACGACGCCGACGTCCCGATGACCTTCATGCCCGAGCTGTGGCCCGGGATGCTCATCCAGGTCCCGGACTTCTCATTTCAGGCATACGTGACGACAGTGACACATACCTTCCAAATGGGACAGGGCGGGTTCTTCAACACCACGGTTAACATCGCCGCGCCGAGCCGCATCCCCGGCAGCGGCAACAACTCCGGCGGACAGCTCATCGGACTCCCGATCGCCGGCGGCCTGGTGGCCGGCACCAACCTGCCGAACCCGGTCACCAACCTGTCGAACCCCAACCCGAACACCGCCACCGCCGGGACCGCCTGATGGCCGCCCCGCGCCCGGCCGTCAACGGGGCGACCAACTCCGTCGGCTTCACCGCCAAGATGGTCACCGTCCAGTCGATCTCCCCGGACGGCACCACCGCCGTCTGCGTCGACCGGCAGAACACCCAGGTCAACGTGCCGATGCTGATCCAGCAGAGCAAGGGGGTACTCCCCGCCGTCGGCGAGACCTGGATGGTCACCCAGGCCCTGGGGATGTGGACGTTCGCTGCCATCGTCGCCCAGTCTGCCGGCCAGTTCCAGCCGGCCAACCCGGGTTCCGGGGTTTACACGCAGGCCACCGCTCCCGGCAACCCGAGCGTCGGCGAGCTGTGGGTGAACACCGCGATCTCCAACATGCTGACGGTGTGGAACGGCACCGCGTGGCTCCCCGTGCAGTTCGGCGCGACCGCCATCCAGACGGGGAGCCTTACTGCGGAGCAGCTCGCCGAGGACGCCAACATCGCCGCCAGCCAGGTGAACTTCACCGCCTCTGACATCGGCGGCGTCACCACCACGATCTCCGCCACCCAGCCGCCCAACCCGTCATTCGGCGACCTGTGGTACGACGCGGGAAACGGCTACCAGCTCAAGCAGTGGACCGGCACTATCTGGACCGCGTACCAGTGGGGCACCCAGGCCATCGCCGCCAGGTCGGTGACCACCCAGCTCCTGGCGGCCGAGGCCGTTACGGCCGACGAGATGGCGGCCGGCATCATCTACGGCGGCATCATCGACGGGACAATCGTCAACGCCGCCACCTTCATCGGCTCCACCTTCGAGGGAACCGATTTCATCCTTAACAGCGCGGGCGGATTCTGGTACAGCTCAACGCCCGGACTAGGCAACCTGTTCGTCAACATCACCAGTCAGGGCGGGACGGACGGCCTGGGGAATACCTACCCGGCAGGACTTTTCCTCTACGGGCCCACCGGGTCGGTCATCGGCATGATCGACAACGGCTCTCAGGCCGCCCTGATCATCGGCCCGGCCGGCTCTGCCCACGTCACCGAGATCTCGACGATCTTCTCTTTCTCGGCGAACTCCGGAGCGGCTAACGAGCAGATATGGCTGGTGCTGACCAGCGGCAAGGAGAACGGCCTCGCCGACGCAGCCATCCAGCTCGTCTCGGAGAGCAACGACGGCACCCTCCCCCCGTCCATGATCTTCGAGTTCGGCGGTGCCCCGGCGGTCACCCTCAGGCAGACCGGGTTCGTCTCCAGCGACGGGTGGCACTCCGCATCCCTGATCAACGGGTGGGGCAGCTCCGGAGGGGGAGTCGGTGGCCTGTTCTACCAGCGGACCGTGGACAACCAGGTCAGGGTCATCGGCGATATCGTCAACTTGTCGGTGACCGGGAACAGCACCTGCTTCACGCTCCCGCCCGGGTACGCCCCGTCGAGGAACTCGAACCACCCGGCTGCATGGAACAACACGGCCTCGACGCAGCAGCCCCCCTGGGTGTTCATCGACACCTCCGGGAACATCCAGATCACGGGCATTAACGCGGCTGACAAGGAGATCTTCTTCGACATCTCGATGCCGCTGTCGGGGCTGTAGGAGGCCCGGAAGCAGTATGAAGGACCTCCAGCTCGTCGGCGGCGACCTCCTCGCGTCCGGGCGCGGCTTCGCCCTGGTGGACGGCGGGGACTACATCCGCCAGCGGGTTGCTTGCGCCCTGTCGGAGCCGTACGGGTCCGACCCGTACAACCCGTCCTGGGGCTCGGCGCTCACCGGGTACCTCGGCGCGCCGCAGACCCCATCTACCCAGGCGATGGTTGCCTCCGAGGTGCAGCGCGTGCTCAATGCCCTGGTGGCGGCGCAGCAGCTCATGCTCAAGGTGGCGGCCATGACTAACACCCGCAGCCAGCTCAACTCCGCCGACGTCATCGCCGTCGTCAACAGCGTCACGGCGGCCCAGGGGGGCAGGCCCGACGCGGTGCAGGTCACCGTCACCCTCACCACGATGGGCGGCCAGCAGGTCGTGGCTTCGAGAACGGTAAGCGCCTGATGCCAAGCCAGAGCGACATCTCCAGCCAGATCATCCAGGTCCTCGCCGCCAGCGAGCCGGACCTGGACACCAGCGTCGGGTCAGTCACCCGCAAGATCATCGACGCGGTAGCCGGCTCTATCAGCTCGGCGTCCCTGGACAGCCAGATGCTCGCTTACCAATATGATATTAATTCGATGACGGGGGCTGCGCTAGACGCATTCGTCCAGCTTTTCGGCATGTCCCGCTACCCGGCCACGCGAGCGGTCGGCACCGTCAGCTTCACGCGCGGGACGGCTACCGACACCGTGGCGGTCCCCGTCGGCACCCAGATCGCGTCTGAAGACGGCTCCGTGGTCGCCCAGACGCTCACCCCGGCGATCCTCGACCCGGCCGCGCTCACCGCGACGGCCCCCGTCCAGGTGGTCACCGCCGGGCCGCAGGGCAACGTGGCCACCGACACCCTCACCAAGATGCAGACCCCGGTCTCCGAGGTCACCGCCGCCACCAACATCAATCCCCTGACCGGCGGGGCCAACCAGGAGACCGACACCCAGCTCCAGGCCCGGTGGAAGAGCACCGTCTTCAAAAACATGGCGGGGACGTCGCAGATGTTCCTCGGCATCGCCACCAACGACCCGGACTGCACCGCCGCCAACGTGGTGGACGGCGCGACCAGGTTCCGCGAGCAGGTCCAGATCTCCGGCGGCAGCGCCGCCTCCACCGTGTCCGATGCGCAGTACACCTACCCGTCCGGCCAGGTGGTGGGCAGGGACATCGACAACGGGGACGTCGCTGCGGCCGGCATCCAGTACACCTGGAACTCCGGGGCGAACCCGCCGTCCATCACGGTGATCGACAGCAGCTACTTCCCCAACGGCGAGCTGGTCGACCTGAGCTTCCTCTACATGGACGCCTACTCGCGCAACAGCCCGGCCCAGGGCCTGTTCAACCGGGTCGACGTCTGGTGCGCCGGCACGCGCCCGGTCGGGGCGGCGACCACCGTCAACTACTCCAGCACCGTCATCTTCTCCTCCTCCGGGACCTCGAACTGGTTCACCGGCAGCTTCGTCCGGCCCGACGGGACTGCCCCGTCGGCCGGGAATGTCTTCATCCCGCTGCCCTGGGGGCCGATCCTCACCGTGCCCCCGGTTCTGGTCGTCAACGGGGTGACGTACGGCCTGGCCACCCCGACCTTCCCCCTGGGTTCTGTCTCCGGCGGGGTCACCTACGCCTACCAGGTCATCCACCGCACCGGGGCCTTCGGCTGGTCGCCTTACTCCGACTTCGGCCTGGAGTGGCTCGCGTCCGCCCAGCCAGTCACCGGAGCGCCCCTGACGATCAGCGAGGACTACACCTTCAACGACGTCCCGGCGGCGGTGCAGGCGGTCCTGGAGAGCTGGCGGCTGGCGGGCCAGGACGTCCTCGCCCACCAGGCGATCCCCATCGCGCTCCAGTTCAGCCTCGCGGTCATCTTCGACGTCGGCGTCACCCAGTCGGTAACCCAGTCAGCGATCGGTAACTCCCTTCAGGCGTACCTCTCCCAGCTCGGGTTCAACGGCCGCATCTACCCCTCGTCTGTTATCCAGGCAGTGGAGGCGACCCCCGGGGTCACCGCGTCCCGTTTCCTGATCGGGGCCGACTACCCCGCATGGAACCCGGCTACCCCGAACAACTTCAACGTCGGCATCCAGCAGGTTTTCTCTGGGGTCGTCACCCAGAGCTACGTCGACAGTGGCGGCAACCCGGTGGACATCGCGCTCGGGGCGGCGCAGCTCCCCACGTTCGGCGGCGCGGTGATCGTGCCGAAGGCCGGCAATACCATGGGGCCGTTCTTCTGATCCTCAAAGGTGTATCCTGCCGACGGGATTGGTGAATCTCGTCTGCTGGTTGAAGGCTCCGGGTTAAGGCGCGCCCTACCGCCTCCGGGGCCTTCGCCGTCTCCTGCGCACGGAAGCAGCGGAGGAGACAGCATGCCACAGGTACTGACGAGCACGGTTAACCCCGTCATCAGCAACGGCGGCACTGACCTGTTCAGTTTCCCGAACGTGCAGCAGGCCAGCGTCCTGGGGCTCCAGGTTCCCTCCACCCAGCCGCTGCCCGCCGGGACCGCCGCAGCGGCCAACCTGATCAGCCCGCCGCTCCAGGTGACGTCCCAGCTCGCCAATTTCCCGGCGAACGTCTACGACGTCACCCCGACGTCGATGCTCTACCACTTCATGCAGGCGCTCCTGGGGGACGCCGGCACCGGGCAGCTCCTCAAGCGGAGCATGATCTCCCGGCTCCAGCAGGCGATCACCTCGACGCACTTCTACGACCTGGACAGCTTCTACGGGGCGCTGTTCGGCGCGCAGCGCGGCCCGTCTGGTTCCCTGCCGGAGAACCCCGCAACCGGGCAGCCGGTCAGCCCCTACACCGACCTGGCGTCCCCGGACGGCTGGGACGAGGTGCTGGCCGCCGACGCCGTGTTCCGCGAGCGCGTCATCCAGCTCGCGCGGGCCATCACCCTCGGCGGCACGATGCCGGGGATGATCGCCCTCGCCGAGGCCGTCACCGGGGTCACCTGCCAGGCGTGGGAGGCGTGGCGGCTCGGGTCGGGGGCGAACTCCCCGGCCACCCAGACCTGGATGCAGGTCACCACCGCCTACCCCACCTGGTCAGCGACCATCGGGCAAACCTGGAACGCCCTGGAGGGGAACGTCCCGTTCATCGACGTTAACGGAATCCCGTCGGCGGTGGTGATCGAGCCCCGCAAGAACTACGACTCGACCACCGCCGGGCGGGCCCAGCAGGGCTCGGACATGTTCGGCGTCCTGGCGGTCACCGAGGTACTCCGGCCGGCCGCCTCCGTCGTCAGCTTCGCCCCCGGCGGCCTGTCCACCATGGTCCCGCTGCCGATCGCCGGGGCCTGGTCCGACAGCGAGAACTGGGAGATGGTCCACACCGTCACCCCCCCGAACCCTTCCGTCCCTGCCTACGCTGCCGTGACAAGCTCCTACCAGGGGGTGAATGCCTCCGCTCTCCCCTCCGGCTCCTACGTCCAGCCCCGGCCGCCGCTGAGCCGCTCCTGTCACGGGCAGTACAGCTACGCGGGCGAGGTCACCTCCTGCTCCAGCAGGGCAGTGCACGGATTTCACCCCCGCGACTCCGACGTCACCGACGGGCAGGACTGGCAGGGCGTCGCCTTCCCGGACGGGAGGACGACCTTCTACCGGGGCGACCAGGCGATGATGCACCCGCACCGGGCCGAGTCGGCGCGGGCCGCGTCCAGCGTGGCCGTCCGGTGCGCCCCCTACTCCGGGCCGCGCGTCCCGGTGAGCCGGGCGTCATGAGCGTTAACAGGAACCGGGGACCGGGCAGCTTCTCCATCCCGTCCGCCGCGCCGGTCTACATCGACGGGATACCAGCGGGCCTGGTGAGCAGGGGGGCCTCGGTCGCGCGCCGCGAGCAGCGGTTCTGGTCCTCCCAGCCGCGCCACGCAGGCGATGACACCGCCGAGGAGCTGATCGTTTCCCTCGGCCAGCCCCGGTACGTCAACTACCTGACCCTGGAACTCCCTCACTTCCCGCACGCGGCGTACTTCTGGTGGTGGGACGGCGACGACTGGCAGTACCTGCTCACCCCCAGCGGAATGCAGCTCATGATCATCACCAGCGGGTCGGTGCCCGCCCAGGTGGACAACCCGGCCGCGCTCGGCGCGGGAGTCAACCCGCACCACTACGGGGCCGGCCACTGGGTGAGGTACGACGAGCCGATCGTCCCGGTGGTCACCAGCAAGATCCTCATCCACTGCCTGCGCCCCTCTATCGCTGAGGGCCAGCAGGTCCCGTGCGACCACACGGGCCGCGCGGTGCCCTACCCCCTGGGGTGCCGCAACTTCGACTTCGGCTGCCGCGTCACCCGCCGCGAGCACGTCCCGCTTACCCTGCGGGACCCGGTGACGCTCAGCCAGCGCCTTCCGTTCACGACTTCCTCCGACGTGAACGGAAGCCCGATGCAGGTGGCGGTCCGGGAGAACCGGGCCGCCGACCTGCTCACGGGAGGCACCTGGCGCTGCGCCCCGCAGCCGTCGGCGTCGTCGGTCGCCAACCTCTACATCGACGGGCGCGACCCCAGCGGCAACCCGCAGCTCGTCAGCGCCTTCTACCTCCAGCCGGTGACGTCGGGCGTTCGCTACAACCTGTACTACTCAGCCGACCCGCCCCCGGCCTCCGCCTCCTTCACCTCCCTGGACGACCCGATCTCGCCGGGGCTGCTGGTCCCCGGCGGCTCGCAGCTCCCGTCGGCAACCGCACAGGGGATCTCCTTCGGCACTGCCCCCGGCTGGCTCGACCTGTCCAACCAGGCGGCCGGGACGAACTCGGCCAGCCCCTGGTGGTCGGCGTTCGAGGTGATGCCGGACTTCGACCACAACGACGGCGGCACCTACGTCCTCGCGGACGCCGGCTGCTTCCAGATCTCCTACGCGGCCGGCACCTGGCAGGTCACGATCCCTAATCCGGAAATCCCGTCCAATCAGCCATCCGGGGGCGTGCTGTGCACGTGGCAGTTTCCCTTCAGCAAGGGCGACAGGCTCCAGTTCACGTGCGGGTACGACGGCAGCCACCTGTTCGCGTGGAACCCGCGCGGCACCCTGTGCCAGTCGGCCGCCACCACGCCGCCGCAGTCGCGCTTCATCCGGTTCGGCGGAATCCAGCAGGTCAGCCAGTCCAGCCCCGTGCTCTCCGGGAGGCACCGCCTGACCTGCTTTCTGCTCAAGCAGCAGCAGGTCAGCCTCGACGACGGAATCCCGGGCGACTTTACCGCCTTCGCCGCCGATGCCTCCGCCTACTGCACCGCCCCGCCGGGAGCGCCGTCCAGCGGTAACTGCGTCGCCCGCTTCCACCCGCAGTGGATTCTCGGCACCGTGTCCCCGTGGGGCTTCGTCGGCGGCCCCGGGCCGAGCTTCGCCGCGTGCAACTGGGTACAGGTCCCGCGCACCTTCACCTTGTCGGCCGGGTACGCGGAGTTCGACCCGGTGCTCGCCTCGTGCTGGAAGTTCGAGTTCACCAACCTCCAGCCGGAGCCGTACGACTACCTCCAGCCGGTAACGGTAGACGGCCAGTACTTCCCCCCGCAGGCCCAGCCAACCCCGGCGCAGCAGAACCCGACCACCCCGGCCCAGCTCGACGCGGGACTCTCGGTGTCCACCTCGATCGCCGGGGGATTCAGGCTCGGGGACGCGCCCCGGGCATGGCCCGCGTCGCCGCCCCCGGGTACCGTCCTCGCCACCGAGGCCCTCTACGCCCCCGACGCGCTTACGGCCGCCACCCTGGCGCAGCAGGGCGGCTCGCTGTACGGCTTCCAGCAGTGGCAGCCGGCCCAGGCGATCCCCGCTGCCCCCGGCGTCAGCTCCTACCAGCAGCAGTCCGTCCCGGTGAACGGGCGCGTCGCCTACTTCGTCGCCGTCTCCGGCGTCTCCATGTTCGCGGTTAATTACGCCCAGGCAGACGATACCCCGCAGTACACGGAGACCTTCGCGTCCCTCACCAACACCACCTCGCCGGGCTTCTCCTTCGGCGGCTGGGACCTCCAGCCGGGCACCGGGCTCTTCACCCCGTCTAACCTCTCCCCCTCGGGAGCCACCGCGACCAGCGCGGTCCTGTCGTCCACCCACGCGATCACCGGGCTCCAGTTCGCCACCGTGCAGTCTAACCCGGTCCAGCTCCTGAATGACTCCGACTTCTCGCTGCCGGGGTTCCCCGACTGGGGCCCGGCGGGCGACGCCATGCCGCTGGCCGCATCGCCCGAGCAGTCCCAGCTCGGGGCCATGGTGCAGGTAACGCGGGGCGGCGCGCCGGACCTTAACATCCCTTTCGCCCCGGGGAGCTGGGCCTACCTGGAGGCCACCTACCCCTCCTGGGCGGCGATAGAGGCGGCCGTGCCCGAGTGGCTTGACCTCGGGCTGCCGCCGGCGTCCTCCTCGTTCGGCGGCATCGCCTACACGGGCGCTCCGGTGGTCAGTTCCCCTGGCGGGCGGCTGTACGCCGCCGCCCGCGTGTTCTCCCCGGTGGCCCTCTCGGCTCCCCTCTACCTCCAGCTCCTGGACGGCGCGACCGGGACCGTCATCGCCGAGGCCGAGCAGGCGGTGGCAGGCGGGGCGATCACTGAGTGGTTCGCCGGCTTCACCGTCGGCCAGGCCAGCTTCTCCACCAACACCTGGTCGCAGGTCGAGGGACTCTACCCGACCTGGAGCCTTACCGCCGGAGTCAACTGGAGCACGGTAGACACTACCGTTACCCCCCTGGGGGCGACTGTTACCGCCCAGGTGGTCCAGAAGGAGTCCACCACCGACTCCTGGGGAGTGGACAACCTCTCGGTGTTCGACGACGCCATCACCTGGCAGTTCAGCAACGACGGCGGCGCGTCCTGGCATGATGCCTACGACACCCGCAACAACCCGCACGGGGCGATCACCTTCCCCGCCCCTGCGTCCGGCCACGGCACGCAGCTCATGTGGCGCGTGTCCGGCTACCGGGCCGGCCTGGTGATCGCCGGGCTGTCCATCCGGCCCTGGTACCAGACCTGGCCGCGCGGCATCCCTCCCCGCCCGGCGGGCATCGGCCACGGCCCCAACGTGTCACCCTCCGACCATTACACGGACGTGGAGGACGACCCCCGCTGGCAGATGTCCTCGGGCCCGGTCCCCGACGACTGGTACTTCGCGGTCCGGCAGATCCTGGGCGTCTCCGTCGCCCCGAACGACTTCCCCGCCGGCCTGCCGGTGCCGGCGCAGGCCGAGATCGGGAACGGGCTCGCCTGGGAGCCTGAGCCCCCGGTCGTGCTGCCGCAGACGTGGAGCGATATCTACTCCGATACCTACGGCGACTCTTACGCGCCTGCCGACGGCGGCGACATCTACACCGACGTCTACTGCGACGTGTACGGGGTCAACAACCTGGTCGTTACCGGGAGCTTGCGCAGCGGGGCGGCTGCCTTTACGGCAGGGCCGTCGCTCGCCTGTACCGCGATCCGGGTGCCGCTCCCCGCGTCGGGCGTCGGCGCTGACCTCGGCCCGGTGGCCGCGTCCGATGCCTCGGTGGCCGCGTGGATCTCCGGCACCGGGCACCCCGTCCCGGCCCGGCGCATCGCGCTCGGAAACCAGGTACCCGCCTCCCTGGCCGCCTCCCTGGCGGCAGGGGACGCCGGGGTGCGCCGGGTGCTGTTCGACTTCCAGCCGGACGCTACCACCACCCCGCTCCAGCTCCGGAATTTCCTCCAGTCCTGCCAGGCCGGGGGGCTGGAGGCGTCGGTGTCAATCTGGGCGGGCACGGACACCGCATTCGCCAACCCGGCCGACTGGCTGGCGATGCTCCCCGGCTACGTGGACGCCATCCGGATGGCCGGCTACCAGCATGTCCTGGCCGTCTCCAACACGGCGATGACCAGTGGCTGGCTTGGCACCTGGTACCCAGGCGATGTCCTGGTGGACGTGATCGCCCCGGCCTTCTACTGCCAGGGTCCGGCTCCCGGTTCCGGTGCGCCCACCCTGGCGGCGGCTGCCGCTTTCGCCGACCAGCACGGCAAGCCGTTCGGGCTGAGCAGCTACGGCGCTGACCACGCTGCCTTCAGTGCCGCGCAGTGTGAGTCCTTCATCGCATACGTTCAGCAGTTCTTCGCCGCGCGGAGAGCAGCAGTCAAGCAGGACTACGACCTGATCTGGCTGGGCACCGGCACCTACTCCGTGCTCACCGCCCCGCCCGGGGTGCTCGCCGCCTGGCAGTCGATGGCCCAGGCGCTGGACTAAGAGGAGAACAGTGCGATCCCACTACCGCGCCCCGGTCACCGACACGATGGGCAACTACCTGGCCGGAACCGCCGTCACTATCCTCGTCAACGGCACGAGCACCCCGGTCGGCCTGCCGCTTTACGTGGACGGGACCACGAGCAACCTGCTGCCCAACCCGTTCATCACCCAGGACGGGACCATCAACTTCTACATGGACTCCCCGCAGCGGGTCGATATCGAGGTCGCCCCGCCAGGAGAGAGCCCCCTCACCATCTCTGACGTTGACGTGCAGGTGTCGGCGCTGACCACGGTAAGCCTGGTGTTCGCCGGGACGGGCACCCAGTCAACCGCCGTGGGAAACAACGCCACCGCCGCCGGGAACCAGGGAATTGCTTACGGCGACTCCGCCAGCGCGTCCGGGCAGGGGTCCCTCGCGGCCGGCCAGGCGGCCTCCGCCTCAGGCACTTCCACGGTGGCCGCCGGGTACCAGGCGGCCGTGACGGGAAACTCCTCGGTCGCTGTCGGCGCACGGTCGGCTGCCGCCGGCCAGCAGGCGGCTGCCGTGGGGGCGGCGGCCAGCGCGGCAGCCAACAACTCGGTCGCCATCGGCGGCACTGCCACCGTAAGCCCGACTGCGGTCGGCGGGGTGGCGATCGGCCAGGGGGCCAACGCCAGCGGGACGAATGCTGTCGCCATCGGCCCCGGGGCTGCTGCCAGTGCTAACCAGATCGTGCTCGGCACCGCCGGGCAGACCGTGGTTATCCCCGGGGCGCTGTCCGCCCCGGGTGCCATCGCGTTCTACGGCATCTTCGGGAACGGGGGCGGCGGGGCGGTCACGCTCGACGGGACCACCTCGGTTACCGGGCTGACCCTCAGCGGCGGAATCTACACCATGACCGAGCTGTTCACCCAGTTCCCGCCGTCTTCGCTGATCATCAACTCCGGCGTCACCCTGAAGACCGCCGGGCTTCCCCTCCAGGTCAACGGCACCCTGCTCAACAACGGCACCATCTCCAACAACGGCGGCAGCGGGTCCGGGTCGTCGCCGGGCACCGCCGCCGGGAACCTGCTCTACGGTGCATTCGCCGGGGCGGCCGGCAGTGCCAACGCCGGGGCCGCAGCCCCGGCCGCTACCTCGAACGCGGCCGGCGCGGGGGGCGGCGGCGGGTCAAGCCCGTCGAAGGGTGCCGGCGGCGCGGGAGGAGCCGTCGCCTCTTCCTCCGGGACCTCCTCCTGGCGTAACCCTTACAGCGTGCTCTCCGGGGTCGCGGCCTGGCAGGGGGCGGTCACCCCGCTCGGCGGCGGGTCGGGCGGGGGATCGGGGTCGGGAGACGGGTCGAACTCCGGCGGCGCAGGCGGCGCAGGCGGCGGGGTAGTCGCGATCTTCGCCAGGTCGATCACCAACAACGGCCTGATCAGCGCGAACGGCGGGAACGGGGCCACCCCGATCGCCGGGAACTGCGGCGGTGGCGGTCCGGGCGGAGGCGGCACGGTCGTCACCGTGTCCGTCACCCCGGTCAGCGGCGGAGGCAGCGTTACCGTCTCTCCGGGTACTCACGGCGGAGGGTTCGGCACCGGCTCGGCCGGGGGCAACGGGACCCCCGGGCAGTCCATCGCACAGCTCGCCGCGTAGGACCCGCTGGATTTACGAACGAAACTGCCTGTATGGTGTGTTGCGAGGAACCGTGAAAGCGCTGAAGAGCCCCCTCTGGCGACGAGAGGGGGCTCTTGTGCTGCCGGGGCTAACGGCACGTGGCGAGGAAGTCCGCCGCCACCCTGATGTCGCTGGTGCGCCGGGCCGGCGGGAGCGCCTCCATGATCTTCCGCCCGTAGCCCTTGCTGTTCAGCCGGGAGTCGAGGATCGCGACGACGCCACGGTCCTCCGTACTGCGGATCAGGCGGCCGAATGCCTGGATGAGGGTGAGGATCATCTCCGGGACGCTGAGGTGATCGAAGCCGGCGCGCTGGGTGCCGAACCTGCGGGCCACCGCCTCCTCGCGGGCCTTGTGCACCAGGTCCGTCGGCGGCACGAACGGGAGCTTGTCGAGCACCACCAGGCGCAGGGCGCTGCCGGGGATGTCGACGCCCTCGAAGAACGTCTTGAGCGCGAACAGGACCGCGTGCCCGTCCTCCTTCATGACCCGGACCAGCTCGCCGGGCGTCGAGTCGTCCTGCTTCAGGACCGTCAGGTCATCGTCCCGGAAGTCGCCTGCGAGCGCGGCGTAGGCCTCGTTCATCGCGGTGCGCGAGGTGAACAGCAGCAGCGCGCCGCCCCCCGAGGCGCGGACCAGTTGCCGGGTGACGCCCTGGGCGTAGTTCTTCCACGCCGTGACCGTCTTCTGGACCGGCTCGGGCCGGTCCTTGTCGGGGGTGAACAGGACGGCCTGCCTCGGGTAGTTGAACGGGGAGCCGGCGCTGTAGGTAACGGCCTCCTTCGGGCGCAGCCCGACGTTGTTCTCGGTGAACTCGAAGCTGTCCCTGACTGCCAGGGTGGCGGACATCAGGATGGTCGGGATCTTTTCCCAGAGCAGCTCGCGCAGGAACGGGCCGACGTCGACCGGGGAAGAGCAGAGCAGGACGCGCTCGTGCCGCTGTCCCCGGAACATCTTGACCTCCATCTCGGCCCAGCGGACCGTCGCGCCCTCCGGCGAGCCGGCGTAGGCCATCAGCCGGTCGAGCATGCCGGCCGACCGGCGCAGCATGCGGGTCCTGGCCAGGCGCTGCCGGTCGTCGGAGGCGCGCTTGGAGGCGATCTCTTCCCGTGCCCGCGACACCGCGTCGATCAGGTTGATGAAGTAGGACCCGAAGTCCATCATGAGCGCGTGCTCGGACAGGGCCATCGGGTCGGCGGAGCCGTAGTTCTTCTCCCGCATCCAGGCGCGGTAGACGTACTCCAGGTGCTCCCAGAGGGACCCGGCCAGCCGCTCGACCTGGCCTGCCAGGGAGTGGTCCAGCTTCTCGCGCTGCATGTAAGCGCCCATGCCCCTGGCCAGCTTGGCGAGGCTGCCCTGCCCGATGGTGTCCTCCAGCGCGCCGCGCGCCACCTCGGCCAGCGTGTGCGCCTCGTCCACGACGATGCGGCCGATGTCTCCGAGGAGCTGCACGTTGCCTTCGGACCGCTCGCGCAAGATCAGGTCCTGGAGCAGGTAAGAGGTGTTGGTCACCACCACGTCGGCGCTGGCCGCCTGCGCCTTGGCGCGCTCGGTGATGCACACGTCCCCGAACGGGCAGTCCTTCTTGCCGGGGCACTCGTCCGCCGACATCGAGAACGCGCTCCAGTCGGCGGAGGTGATGGCGGGGAAGCTCTCCCGGTCGACGACCGTGAGGGCCTTCACTGCCTCGGGGGTGCTGATCTCCTGGACCTTCGCGATGACCTGTCTCTGGGCGGCGTTCGGCTCGCCCAGCTCCTCGATCTTGAGGTGGCACGGGTAGTTGGAGCGGCCCTTGAGCACGGCCGAGGTGAAGGGGATGCCGAGGTTGGCCTCCAGCCAGGGCAAGTCCTTGGAGGAGTACTGCCCCTGGAGTGCCTTGGTGGCTGTCGCCACGACCGTCCGGTGCGGTAGTCCTTGCTCCTTGAGCCGCTGCCCGGCCAGGATGTGGGTGATCAGGGCAGCCAAACTCTTGCCCGTCCCAGTTCCAGCTTGAGCGATCCCGTGACCGCCGCCGAGGAGGACATCTTCCATCATGGCGGCGAGGGCCTCCTGGTGCGTCCGGCGCTCGTACTTGTCCAGGTTCGCGGCGAGGACCTCCTGGGCCCCGGCGAACGTAAGCGGGGCCGTGGCCTGCGCTGGTCCGGTGATCTCCGTCACGGCTCTTCCTCCTGGCTCTCAAGGTCGCCCCCCGGGCGGGGGCTATAGCCCTATCCTATTATCAAGATATCCTGTATCGCAACCGCTTACCGGGACATTCTCCTGGTATTATCAGGGCATGCCTGAGCTGGGAGAACCCCATCCTGAGTGGCCCCCTGGGGTGCTGTTCAAGCCCACCTACGATATCCCGTGGCAGTACGAGTTCATCGCCCGGATGTACCTGATGGGACGGGCTGTCGTGGCGGCCGACATGGGGCTGGGCAAGACCATCCTGGCCCTCGGCACCGCCGCTGTCGCGTTCGAGCACGGCGACATCGACCTGGTGATCTTCTGCTGCGAGGTCAACAAGCTCAGCGAGTGGATGCGCGACCTGGCGCGGTTCACCCGGCTGTCGGCCGGGCTCTACCACGGGCCGAAGCGCAAGAAGCTCCTGCCGGACCCCCCGCAGGCGCTGGTCACCACGTACGAGACCTGCCGCACCGACGCGGCGGTCCCCCCGGAGAAGGGCAGCCGGTCACGGGCGCAGCGTCCCGGCCCGCTGCTGGAGGCCCTCGCGGGCAAGCGCGTCATGCTCGTCTACGACGAGGTGACCAAGATCGGGCACGGCCGCTCCTCCCAGCTCTACAAGGCGCACCACTGGCTAGAGCAGCAGCTCCGCAAGGCGTGCAGGGAAACCCGCGTCATCGGGCTGACCGGCACCCCGATGGACAGCGACCTGGAGGGCGTACTCAACGAGATGCGGGTCGTGGCCGGGACCGGGCCGGGGGCCATGCCCACGGTGAAGGAGTTCGAGGACCGGGTGGTGCGCAGCCGGGACCCCTGGGGACGTCCCTCCTACCGGCCTGAGGGGATGGCCTGGTTCCGCGAGCTGTGCGACCCGTGGATCTTGCGCAAGCGCAAGAGCGACCCCGACGTGCGCGACTCGTTCCCGCCGCTGCTGGAGGAGTTCCGCCGTATCCGGATGCACGAGGACCAGTACAAGCTCTACCGGATGCTGGAGGACCTGGCCTGGGACGAGAGAGGGAACCGCGTCGACACTCCCCCGGGGCTCCAGCTCGCCCTGCGGCTGCTGGCCGGCGATCCCCTTGCCATCCTGGAGGCGGCCCGCAACGGGGAATCGGAGTTCCTCGCGATGATCGCCGAGGAACTGGGCGGCGACCTGGAGAAGTGCTCCTCGGCCAAGGCCCAGGAGCTGGTCTCGATGGCCGACATCGTGATGTCCGGCGGCGGCAAGATGATGGTCTTCACCTGGTTCGCCCACACGGTGATGCCCGTCTTGCAGCGGCGGATGGGCGACCGCCCGGTGTTCACCTACCACGGGGGGATGACCGTCGCCGAGCGGGACCGACAGCTCGCCGCGTTCGAGGCCTGCGAGGGAGGGGCCGTCCTGTTCGCGAGCGACGCCGCCCGCCGGGGCATCAACGTCCCCTTCGTGGACGTCATCGCGGAGTACGAGCCTGCCTCCAAGCACTCCGACCGGGTGCAGCGGGCCAATCGCGGGCACCGCCTCGGCCGGGCGAACCCGCTGACTTTCGTCACCTTCGTCCTCGAATCGTCCATCGAGGTCACCTCGAACCTCACTAGTGTCCTCGCCCGGAATGCAACGCAGGACTACATGCTGCATGATGACGAGGCAGAAGGTTTCACGACGGCCGACGACCGCAGGGAGCTGTACGCCCAGGCGCGGCCCAGGAAGGCGGCTTGAGTGCCCTACCGGATCTCCGACGCCATCGGCGCGAAGGTGGCCGCAGCGATCGACAGCCTGCCCGTGCTGGCGGTGATACGCGAGAAGACCGGCTGGGAGCTGACTCCGGCCCTCCTGCCCGACAGGTCCGGCGGCATGAACCTGGCCTACATGGTCGCCGTCAGCATCCCGGTCGACTGGGCGGCGGTGGAGCCGGACCACATCCTCTACATGGCCCCGCTGGCTGATCCTGACGCGGACCAGGGGAACGTGGACACCCTGGTCTACGGGCTGTACCAGCGGTGCCAGGCGGAGGCTGACGAGCAGCTCGCCCGGTCCCGCGCCCAGTCGAACGGCCACAAGGACTCCCCCGGGGGCCTGATCCTCCCGTAGCCCCCGGAAGGGGTGTGACCGGGACAACCAGTTTCTTCGTCGACTGCTCGTCGTACCAGGGCGTTCCCTCGTGGGCCAGGGTCACCGCCACGTGCATCGGCGGGGCCGAGAAGGTCACCGAGGGCACCGGGTACGTCAACCCCGACTGGAACGCCTCCAAGGCAGGGCTCCGCCAGGTCGCCATCGCCGGCTTCGTCCCGGTGGCCTACATGTTCCTGGACGCCGGGGCGTCTGGCGGGGCCCAGGCCCAGTATTTTGCATCGGAGGCGGGCGACCTCGGCGGGTTCGGCATCGCCGTCGACCTGGAGCGCTCCTCCGGCTCCCCGACCATCCAGCAGGCCCAGGACAGCGTGGCGGAGCTGCGGAAACTCTACCCCGGTCACCCTATCGGCGGCTACGCGCCGCACTGGTACACCGGCAACGCCGACCTTTCGTTCTTCGACTGGCTGTGGGCCAGCGAGTACGTCAGCGGCTCGGGTGACCCCGGCGTGCTCTACCAGCAGGTCCCGGCCTCCTGGTGGGCACCATACGGCGGCAAGGCCCTGCTGATGCTCCAGTTCACCGACAGCGCCACCATCGCCGGGATCTCCGGCCCGGTCGACTGCTCGGCTTTCCCCGGCACTAACATCCAGCTCGCCTCGCACGTGCTGCCGTCGCCGCCCGCCCCTAAGCCCCCGCCCGCACCTACCCCGGAGCCAGCCGTGGCCGAGCCAGGCATGATCGTCCCGCTGCACGCCGGCGACCTCGCCGTTATCATCCCTGTCGCCTCGATGCTGCCCAGCGCTGACTTCCGCATCATCGTATCGGGAGACACCGGGTCGGTGGTCACCGCCACCGCCTGGTTCACCGACGGGGGCACCGCGCAGCAGGTCTCTTACCCGCTGCACAACGGCCAGGCGTCCAGCGTGGTCTGCCGGGAGCCCTGGCCCGGGGTGTCGACGGTGAAGCTCCAGCGGAGCGATACCAAGACGGCGCTTACCGCGTCCGCCGTCGTGCGCTTCTAGGCCCGGAAGGAACAGGAGGGAGCCTCATGTCAGTGCAGCCTGAGCCCGCGAGGGTTCTGCGCGAGTGCGACGAGTGCCATGAGGTCGACGACCTCGGTCATCACCAGGTGGTGGTGCCAGGGGACGACGGCAGCATGGTCGTGTCGTCGCGGCATTTCAGGTGCTGCGCGGACACCGGGTGTCCCGACGGTAGCTGCAACGCGATCCTCACGGGAGCCTCAGGGTGAGCAACCTCGACCAGACCTTCTCCAACGGCCTCTTGCAGGCGTCGGTGGGCAACAGCTTCACCGCGCCGACCACGCCGATCACCTGCCGCCTGGACACGGCGGTGGGGACGAATACCAGCAACGGCACGGAGCTGGCCACGGGCGGCGGCTACACCTCCGGCACCGGGGCCCCGACGGTGACGTTCGCCTCGGCCTCCGGCGGCTCGATGGCCTCGAACGTCGCCGTCACCGTGACCAACATGCCGGCCACGACGATCAACGGGGTGGAGCTGTGGGACTCCTCCGGGTCGCCGCGCCGCCTCTGGTGGGGGCCGCTGACCTCGCCGAAGACCACGAACTCCGGGGACACCTTCACGATCGCATCGGGGAGTTTGACACTCGCCATGTTACCTTTGTACCTGTTTGTCCGATTTAGGACCTGGGCTTGGGTGAATAACTGCTGGTAGATCGAGTGCGATGATGAATAGGTAAGGCATAGCCTGCGTTTTAAGAAGTGCAGGTATCTCCCCCACCTATCTTAATCGCATACATCATCGTTCGTGCTATCGTTTAGTTATGCCACGAGGAAAGCAGCCGTTCTTCACCCCTGAGCAAGACGCCGAAGTCGCCCACCGTTACCAGGCGGGCGAGACCCTCCGCCAGATCGGCGAGAGCTACGGTGTCACCTACCTTCCGGTCATGAACTCACTCAAGCGCCAGGGCATCGAGCGCCGCGAGAACCGGGAGTACACCTGGCAGGACACCCCGGAGTCGCGGGCGGAGATCATCCGCCTGTGGCACGAGGAGGCGAGCGTCCAGAACATCGCCCGCAAGGTGCACACCAGGGACGCCAACGTCTCTCGCGTGCTCCGTGACGCGGGAATCGAGGCACGCCTCGGCGGCCAGCATCATAGGTTCAGCAGGGAGCAGGTCGAGGCACTCGTCAGCGAGTTCGCGGAAGGGGCCTCACTTGCCACGCTCTCGAAGAAGCATGGGGGCAACCCGGTTACCGTACGGAACGCGCTGCGCCGCGCCGGGGTAAACACGACGAGGAAGAAGCCCAAGTTCTGGACTCCGGAAAGACTCCGGTGGCTGCAAGAGCAGGTCAGTGTCGGGCGCACGATCGAGGACATCGCCTCGGAGGTAAGCGCGTCCCCTGAATCCGTAGGCCGCCGAGTCATCATCCCGGTGCGATCGGCGGTCTCCGGCGCTAACCACCACGCCTGGAAGGGCGGCCGGACCAAGAACGCCGACGGGTACACCCTGGTCACTCCCACCCCGGAGGAAATGCTCCTCTGCCCGCCGATGGCCAACGGGTACGTCCTGGAGAATCGCCTGGTGATGGCCAAGGCCCTCGGCCGCCCGCTGCTGTCTACCGAGACCGTGCACCACATCGACGGCGACCACGCCAACGCCGAGCTGAGCAACCTACAGCTTCGCCAGGGAAGCCACGGCAGCGGCATCGTCCTCGCCTGCCGGTCCTGTGGCTCGCACGACGTAGTGGCCGTGCCGATCGCCGACCGGGCCACTGGTCTCTTATCGGACCGGGATGTACGACGGCTCTCCGTTCAGCACCTTCACTGCGTCGATCGCATCGGCGATCCGCTGCGCCGGCTCGCCCCAGCGCGCCGAAAGCTCGCCGAGGGTCACGTCGTCTTCCAGGTCGAGGTCATCGACCATTTCCATCAGTCTCGCAAACGGCACCTGCATGCACCCATCCTCCCATCGCGGCCCGGAAGGAGTAGCCCAGCAGTAAGGAGCCGCCATGGCGGAGACCCCCACTAGCCTTTCCTACGCCGGTAGCGCCTCCTCCGCCGACCTGACGGTCAACGGCACCTCGGTCACCCTTACGAACGGGCAGGCCGTCACCATGGCAGGCTTCGACCTGACCGGCTCCCAGGCCCAGTGCACCCTCGGGCGCGGCGGCGGCTCCGCTGACGTCCCGGCGGGGAACACCCCGTCCGGCTCCACCGACTTCGGGTTCTCCGACACGACCTACACGCTGACGGCCGCGCAGGTCCAGGCCGGGAGCATCATGGGGGCCTAGCGCCCCCAGCCCCGGAAGGAAAGACAGACGTCCTTCCGAAGGAGATGCCCTCATGCCGGCACAGTTCTGGCGCGCGGTACTGAACAGCCCAGGTGTCGGGGCAGGCACGGCCCTGGCGTCCTCGACGACCCTGACCGACATCTCGGGCGCTCCCCAGCTCGTCCTGCCGGCGAACTACCTCTACATCAACCAGCGCCTGCGGATGACCGGCTACGGGATCTACTCCACGACCGGCACCCCCACGCTCCTCATCGGCGGCTACTACGGCGGCGTCGCGGGAACCCTGCTGGCGGCCACCGCCGCGAACGCGACCGCCTCCGGTGCCGCCTCCTACCCGTGGCAGTTCCAGCTCGACGTCTACGTTCGCACGCTCGGGTCGTCGGGCACCGTCTGGTGCTCGGGTTACGTGAAGGTCGGCTCGTCGCTGACCGCCATGACGGAGTACGCGCTGCCGTCCTCGCAGACGCAGCCGATCACGATCAACACCACCACCGCCAACGCCCTGACCATCGGCGCGCAGTGGGGCACCTCCTCCGCCTCGAACACCATCACCTGCGAGGACCTGTACGTGGAGGCGCTCTCCTGATGGCGATGTCCGCGCTCGTCACCCTCAACGGGTTCACCGGCCCTAACCCCGGTCTCGGCCCCGGCACGGTAGGGGTGACGTGCTCCCTCGCCGTCTTCAACGAGGACGGGTCGCTGTACCTGGCGTTCGGGCCGGCCCTCATGTGCAACGTCTCCGCCGGGGCGGCGTGGGCTGATATCCAGGCGGCGCTCGTCACGGGGCTCCAGGCTGACTTCGACCCGGCCCTCACCGTCACGTTCTTCCCTGGCTGACCTGCCGGACTGACTTACCGCGCGGCTGAGGCAAGGAGGCAGCCGGGATGACCACCCTGGTCAACTCCTTTAACGGCGGAACAGACGTCTTGCCGCCCGGCTTCCTCTCACCCGCCGCCTTCCCCTTCCCGAATAGTCAGTTCGCGCTGCCGAACGCCCCGCAGAGCGGGGTGCCGCAGCCGTACTACGCCGGGAGCGGCAGGACGACCGGGACGACCAACCAGGTCACGGCGAGCGTCACCACTCCTACGGGTGCCGGCGACGCCATCGTGGCAATGGTCGACTACTACAGCTCGATGGGGTCGGTCACCAGCGTCACCGACACCCAGGGAAACTTCTACAGCATCTTCCCGACGTCCTTCGCCGGCAACAACGGGGTACTGGCGTGCGTCGCGCAGAACACGAAGCCGCTGTCCCCGGCGAACGGCGACAGCGTGACGGTGACGTTCTCCAGTACGGTGAACCCGGTCGTCAACCCGCAGGTGTTCCTTACCGGCTGCCCCGCCGGGACGCTATCTCCGCCGGGCGGCAATAGCTGGCTGACGGTCACGGACAGCCGGAGCCTGGCCGAGGGCGGGGGCGGGAGCCTCAACCTGACCTCCTCAGGGGTCACCTCCAGCCCTGCCGTCATTATCGCCTGCACCTCGTCTACCGCCGGGACGGCCCTCTACCCGCAGAACTGGACCGTCCTCGCGTCGGCTAACCAGCAGGCGTCGCCCGCCTACTACGGCACCAGCGTCGCGGCCCGCGTCATCTCGTCGCCGATCGCGCCGGGCACCGCCGTGCTGTCGGTGCAGAGCCCGTCCACGGCCGCCTCCGTGGCCGGGTCTTACGTTGTCCTCCAGCTTGAAACCCGCTTCGCCTCCCAGCCCGCGCTCATGCCCGGCTCGGGGGCTTCCCCGCCGGGACTGATGTCACCTGGCGCGTGGCCGGTGTTCCCGCTGGAGATCGGCGAGGTCAACGACGTCCCGCCGGTCACGCCTCAGCCGTACCTGATCGCGCAAGGATCGAACGGGGCCAGCGGAACAACTGTTACCGTGCCCGTCCAGGTCTCGTCCGGTGCCGGCGACGTCATCATCGTCTCCGGTGCGTCCACCACGGGCATGACGAGCGTCAGCGACACCAGGGGCAACGTGTACGCGCTCGCGACCTGGGCTGCTACCCCTGGGAAGCCCGGCCTGTTCATCGCTCAGAACACTGCTCCGCTAGGGACGGGGGACTCGGTAACCGTTACCTTCGCTTCCACCAGCGCAGCCAAGTCCGTCGTGGTCATCGGGGCTCCCCTTGGCTGCTACACGACCGCGTTCCCGCAGGCACCCGCCGGCCCGTACCTGACCTATGACACGACTTACGCGCCGGGCACAAACACGCGCAACGGCGTAGCCGTGAACGCGGGCGGTTCCGCCGTTCTTTCGCCTGCGCTGGGCGTCGCGGCCGTTAACCGGCCTGAGGTGGTTATTGCCGTGTTCATCACGGCTGGCGGCAGTTCTCCGTCGTTCGGGCAGGACTGGACTCCGGTCGCCTCGTTCCTGGGGAACGCCGGGTCGAGTAACTCGGTCATCGTTATCGCCTACAAGCTGGTCACCAGCAGCAGCCAGGGCACCTCTGCCGTCTGGTCCCTGCAACCCCCTGCCGCCGGCGGCTACCTCATGCAGGTTGCGCTGTACCCGGAGACCAGGGTCGCCTCGCAGCCCGGACTTGCCTCCGGCCCGCCAGCGCCGCCCGGGTTTATCTCGCCCGCCTCCGCACCGGATACCCCGCCGTTCCTGCCGGGCACGGTCAATGCCCCGTATAACGGCCTGCCCGCCCCCTATTTCGTCGCGGCCGGGCTCACCACGGTCACCAACAGCTCGATTACGGTTCCGGTGCAGAACGCGACCAGTGCTGGCGATGCGGTTATTATCTCGCTTAGCTGTGAAGGAGCCTCTGGCCCGGTAACCTCCTGCACCGATACCCAGGGCAACAGCTACGGCATGACCGCTAGCTCTGTCATCCTGAACCCGAACACCATCCAGTACGTCGCCCAGAACTCCAGGCCGCTCACCGCAGCAGACAGCATCACGGTCACCTTCGGCGCAACCGACTTCCACCCCAAGATGATAATTATCACGGGGTGCCCTGCCGGGACGGTGGCCAGCCAGCCGGGCAGCTCCTGGCTGACTAACACCGCATCCGGATCAGGATTGTCTGGCGGCGCGCTCGGAGCCCCGTTCCCGCTTGCCCTCTCGCAGGCTGTATCCGGTCCGGCTGTACTGATCGCTTGCATTACGCCCATTAGCAGCCCCGGGTTCCCGCTCCTGCCGCAGGGCTGGACTGTTATCTGGTCAAGCGGCAGCGTGGGCACGTACTCCCAAGTGGTGGCGGTAAAGTTCACCAGTTCGTACATTGCGGCCAACAGCACCCTGATTTACGCGCAACAGACCGTAGCGGGCAACATCACGGGGGTCATCACCGCTCTCCAGCTTGAAACCCGCGTCGCCCCGAACCGCCCGGCCCCTGACATGCCCCCGGGCATGCTCTCGCCGGGTGCCTGGCAGTACCAGCCAATGCCCAGGGCCATCGGGAGCCTCGCGCTGCCGGTGACGCCGCTAGTCCTCTCCGGATCTGGGACCTTCACCGCAACAGGCCAGAAAACCGCCCCCGGTGCCGCAGCGCTCTCCGGCTCAGGAACATTCACTGCCACAGGCCAGAAGAAGGCACCGGGTGCCGTTTCTCTTACCGGCTCCGGGACCTTCGCCGGCACTGGCCAGAAGCAGGCACCGGGAGCTGCCCTGCTTTCCGGGAGCGGGCTTTTCACCGCATCCGGGCAGAAGACAGTTCCGGGCGCTGCCCCCATGGCGGGCTCCGGCAGCCTGCTCGCCGGGTGGACTGTTACTGCCCCCGGGGCTGCGCATCTTTCTGGCTCCGGCGGGATAGCCGCTGCCGGCACCGTCTCCGCTCAGGGATCTGCATCCCTCTCAGCGCCTGCCGTCCTCACGGTGGCCGCCCTCAGGCGCGCCCAGGGGCAGGGCACCCTGACGGGAAGCGGCGCGCTGCTGGCCGCCCCGAAGACACTTCATCACGCGAGTACCGCCCTTGCTGCTCCGGGAGCCATGGCTGCGACCGGGACGAGGAAGGTCCTCGCGCTGGCCGCATTCTCCGCCGCGCCCGCGATGACGTGTTCTCCTCTTTCCGTCCGGATCATCATGGCCACGGATACGATGTTCCCAGCTAATCAGTCTGGGACATACGGGGCCACCGGGGCGGAAACGACCGTTGCCGTCCCCGGCGTAATAGACGGGATCTACACATGACCATGCCACAGCCGGCGTCCCGGTCCGGTGCCGCCGCCCTCACCGCGATGCCTGTCGCGTCGGCGAGTGCCAGCGGGTTCGACGTCGTTGCGCGCGGCTACCACCGGGGCCAAGTCGACCAGTGGAAGGAAGAGGCCGTAGCCGAGATCGAGCGCCTCGGTCATGAGCTTGCGATAGCACTCCAGCACGGCGGGGCGGAGGTAGTGCAGGCAGCCCAGAGCCCGGCCGGCCGCAAGCTCATGTGGGAGGTGCTCCAGGTAGTGGCAGACGAGGTGACCGGGCAGCAGCAGGCGGCCCAGGAGCAGATCGCGGAGATGCTCGCCGGGGCCGAGCAGCAGGCCGCGATGATCGTCGAGGACGCCCGCCGTCATGCCGACGAGAGCAACCGGAGCGCCAGTGCCCAGGCGAACTCCCTGATCGGCAATGCCCGCGCGGACGCGAAGCGGGTGACCGACGAGGCCCTGGCCCGCGCCGCCGCCGTGGACGAGGCCGCCGGCGCACGGCTGGCGCGCTTCGCCCAGCTTCACGATGTCGGGGTGGCCCGCGTCAACCGGGTTAGCGAGCTGGCCGCCCAGGTGCGCGACGTGACTGCCCAGCTCCTGGCGGCCGAGAGCGAGCGCGGCCCCCTCAGCGACGAGGTGAGCCGGGTTATCGCCCAGGCCGGCGTCCCGCAGCGCCCGCGCTGACCTAGTAGTCGTCCTCGTCAGGCGTGTTCGGCCCCGGGCCCCACACCCACCTGCGGTAGTCGGGGTGGTGGAGGAGCCCGTCGTCGCGGTCCTTCGCCAGCCAGCGGTGCACGCTCTCCCGCACCCCGCCGATCTTTTCCTGCTCCAGCACGGACATCATCTGGGAGACGCTGAGGCCCATCACCCCGCGTGCCGCGAGCAGCTCGCGAATGCGGATATGACCGGGGTGCAGCTCCCTCTCCAGGTCGCTCAGGCCGGAGATGATCTCGTCGAAGCGCGCAGCGTCCCCGCCGCCGGACAGGGAGACCCGGGCGGCGGCGAGGGCACCTTTGGGGACCCGGACCACCCCGGCCTCGGCAGCGCGCTCCCACCGCCTGGCGTAGCCTTCGCCGAGGGCGCTGGCGGTCATCCGGTCCAGGCTCGGGCGGATCGGCCCGGTCTCCACGGCGCTGCGGAACACCGGGCACTCCAGGACGCAGCGCGGACTGGCCTGGTCGGTGCCGCACGCCCCCTCGATGTGGTCATGGTGCAGGAACTTGACGATCTGGCTGGCGTTCTTGCTCCGCGCCACTACGCCGACGCCCGGGGTCCCGCCGAGGTAGGCGAGCTGAGCCCCGGCGAAGTAGGCGTCCGGGATCACCCACTGAAGCTCGTCGATGGACGACGGGCGCAGCGCGACGCGCATGTCGACCAGGGCCTTCAGGTCACTCGGCCCGGCCATCGACTGCACGCCCCGCTGCCCGGACCACCAGGTGCTGACCGCCTCTGACCGCCCCATCTGGGCAACTGCGACGGCCTGCTCGCCGAACCAGGTGTTGGGCTTCTCGTCCGCAGCAATCTGGGCGCGCCCGCCCCGCTCGGTGCCGAGCAGTACGGCTGTCTCGTCGCAGATCAGGATGATCTGCGGCATCGACGGGGACGGGATGATCTTGCTGCCACCGATCCCGCTCCTTGACCTGGCGTCCACGGCGGCGGGAAGCGCGAGCATCATCATCTCCGCCTCCTTGCGCGTGGTGGCCACCCAGTCGATCGGCGGGGCGACCGCCGCGCCGTCCGACCATGCCTGGAACCACGGCCGGGCGAAGCGCCCGCCCTTCATGTCGATCACCCAGATGATGGTGTCCGGGCAGTAAGCGAGCTGGGAGACCATGATGTTGAGCAGGACTGACTTCCCGCTGCCGGTGGTGCCGACGATCATCCCGTGCACCTCGCGAACGGTGATGAGCTGCGGGGTGTCGTCCTCCTGGAAGCCCACCAGGAACGGCTTGTTCACGGTGGTGGCCCGCAGCTCGGGGGTGAGCGTGCGCGACTCCGACAGGCCGTCCCGCTCCCTCAGCCGCATGATCACGTTACTGGCCGGGCCGTCCGGCTCGAAGCTGACCGCGCCCTCGTCGGCGCGCAGCCGCACCTCGATATTGCGGGCCTGCTGGCGGCAGTGCTCGATGGTGACCTTCCCCGACAGGGGCAGCGTGAAGTGGACGACGCGGCCGGAGCGCTCCTCGGTCAGCGACGTGACGATGAGCGGGCTCTTCTCGTCGCCGAGGCCGAAGTCGCTCAGCATCATTTCGAACCGCTGCATCTCCAGGTCGTGCTCGTCCGGCTGGGGAGGGAGAGCTGGCACCTCAGGGGCAGCCAGGATGGCCGGCGGGAACCCGAACGGGTCTTCCCGGCGGTGCCGCCTGTGCCAGGAGAGCACGCCGACCGGGGTGAGCGCCGCCGTCCCGGCCATCAGGGTGCCGATCACGTCCCAGTGCCACAGCCCGGCCGACTGCGCGTAGACGGTCCACCCGCCCAGGAAGGAGCCGAGGGCGGCGAGGAAGGCCGGGAACAGCTTCCGGCCGGTGCCGGTCCAGGTGACCAGCGCGGTGCCGCAGGAGGCGATGATTTCCGTCGCGGGCAGCACCCATCCCGGTACCCCGGTCGCGGGCAGCAGGGCCTCCAGGCCGAGCGCCGCGACGGCGGCAAGGCCGATCGTCTCTGCCGGGTGGCCGTGCCTGGCGTAGCCCCCTCGTGGTTCCTCGTGCACTTTCGTCTCCGTGTGGCGCAGGTGTGGCACGGGTGTGACCGTGACTGTTACTTATCTAGTTTTCCAGATATTGAAGACTGTGGCACGCGCCGGAGTATTCCCAGGTGGCGCGCCGGTCACACTCTCCCGGCGCGTCCTGGCGCGCCCGGAGCGGGCATCCGGCGCACTGTGACTCACCTTGGAGCGTGTCAGATCTAGTAGACACGATACAGCTTTTCTTGATATCTTGTAGCCGCAAGGAACTAGCACGCGCAAAGGAGGGCTCCAGTGGAAACTTACGAGAAGATCGCTTACCAGCGGGCGCAGGACGAGATGCGCCTGGCGCGCCAGGCGGCGCGGGACAACAGGGGGGCGGCGCTCCGCGCCGCGCGCCAGGCCCGGCGCGAGACAGCGCGCCAGCGCGGCGCGGCGGCGCACCCCCGGTGGCACGCCTTCTGGCACAAGGCCGCGCCGGCGCTCGGCGCGGGCGTGCCGGTGATCATGGTGAACGCGACGGCTTTCATCGGCCAGTTCTTCTTCATCCGCGACCACGTGCCGTGGGTGCTCCCCGGCCAGGTCCTGGTTGCCGTCACCTTTGAGTCGGTTGCCGTCTACCTGGCCTGGCAGGCTCACCAGGCGACGATGGCGAACGACACCTCCGCCCGCATCAAGCTGGGTGCCTACCTGTTCGCCGTGGTGATGGGCTGCATGAACTACAGCCACTACGCGGCCCCTCACCTGCGGCCCACCTTCATGGCGGTCGGCATGTTCCTGATGTCCTCGATCAGCCCGTGGCTGTGGGGCATCTACACCCGCCGGGCCAGCCGTGACAAGCTGATGGAGCTGGGCCTGGTCGAGGGGCACGCGGTGCGCCTCGGCACCAACCGGGTCTTCTGGCACCCGTGGCGCGCCGTCAGCGTCATGTCCCAGGCGGCCTGGGACGGCGAGATCGACCCGAAGCGCGCCATCAGCGCGTACGACGCGCGCCGGCTGGCGCGCCGTGCCACCATGGACGAGCGGCGCGCCGCCTGGCGCGCTGGACGGACGGCCCGCCAGGTCCCCGCGCCAGCCGTGGCGCAGTCCGGCGCGCCAGCGGCACAGCTTCCCGCCGCGCCAGCCGGCCCGGTCGCGCCGTCGCCCGGCACGCAGGTGAACGGAACTGTCGTCAAGGCCATCGCCTCGCTGGCGGCGAAGCCGGCGATGACCTCTCACGAGATCCCGCCGGCTGCCCTCGACGAGTGGGCGCAGCACCTGGCCCAGCTTCCCGTCTCGGCCCTCCCGCGCGTGCGGGAGCTGGCCCGCCTGATCTGCGACAGGCACGACCACCGTCGCCAGGCCGGCCAGTTGATCGCCGCCCGAAAGGTCGGCCCGGCCGACCCCCCGGTCCGCCTGGTCGGCCGCCCGGCTTCGCAGAGCCAGTTCATCGCCACTCCAGTCGCGACCATTCCAGGAGGCAACCAGAATCATGGCTAGCCCGTTCCCGTCGTTCCCTCCCCCGCCGCCGCGCGGGGGAGGGGGCGGAACCGGGTCCCGGCTCCCTCTCGTGAGGCGAGCCGGGATCGCGGTCTTCGCCCTAGCCGCCGTCGTCGGCGGACTCGGCCACATCATCGGCTGGAGGAGCACCGGCACCGCCGCCGCCGTTATCGGCACCGGCACTGTCGTGTTCCTGGCAGTGCGGCGTATTCGCGGCCGGCGTCGCGGCCCCGGTCTCCCGCCGGGCCTGCGCGGCCTGCCGCCGGGGGTTCGCGGGATGGGCCTGGGCCGGATGCCTCGCGGCTTCTCGCGCGGGCTCTCCGGGCCGCGCCGCCTGGGACGCCTCCCCAGGGGGATGCGGCTCCGTGGCGGCGCGGCGCGCGGCGCTCACGGCGGACCGCTGCGCGGGCTGCGGCCCTCCCCGGGAATGCGGTCGCCGGGGCTTCCACGGGCGGGACGTCCCGGCGGGGGCCGCCGGGGCCTGCCGTTCCGTCCGCGCGGTTCCGGCTCGTCCGTGCCGCGCGCCGGAACCGCGCGCTCCAGGACGCCGCGCTTCGGCACCCCCCAGCCCGGCACCCCGCGCGCTGCGGGCGGGGCACTGCCCCGTCCGGGCCGTCATGCCCGGCCGCGCGGCGGCGGTGTCTACACGCCGCCGCGTGCTGCTCGCGGTTGGCGCAGGCTCGTCCCGCCGGGACTCCGGCCGCCCTCCTGGCGGTCTCCCCGCCCGGCGGCCCCGCACGGCGGCCACGCGCCGCACGGCACCCCCCGGGCGCGCCGCTGGTGGCGCAGGCATCGCACCGCGACCCCGCCCCGCGTGCGGGTGCGCGGCGGTCGCCGCCGCTGGATGCGCCTGCCCTGGCGGCGGCGCTCCCGCACCGGCCCGTACCGGCCCCCGAACGGCCCGCACGGCGCTCCCCGCGTCCGCCCGCACCGCCCGCCCCGGCTCAGCCGGGCCTGGGTCCTTCACCGGGTCCGGCGTTACGGGCGGCACCGGATGGCCCGCAAGGCGCGCAGGGCCGTCACCCCCGGGAAGATGCCGTTCGCGCGCTTCCGCACCCGGATGCGCAGGAGGGGGCGCGCAATGCGGGGTTTCTTGATAAGGTTGTCAAGAATAAGAAGGCGGGTACCGACCCCGGTCACTGTCCCGCCGATGCCTGCCAGCACGATCAGGCCGCCGGCCGATCCCTTCGTGAATCGGACGCCCCGTGCGGCGGCGACTTCCACCAGGAGGCCGGCTCACGCCGGCCCGGTGCCTTCACGGCACCAGCCAACATCCACCGGAGGAACACCAGACATGGCCGTATCCGCACCAGTCAACGCCGCTGTTGAAGCGGTCAACAACCTGTTCGCGAGCTTCCAGCCCGAGGACGTCATGCGTGACGTCGACCCGTTCCTGGAGCACCTGCCCGACCTCTTCGAGGCCCTCAAGAAGGGCCTGACCAGCCTCGGCGAGAAGCTGGGCGACCAGCCGGTGCACCCTTCCGTCCCCGATGCGGTGCGCGACCTGATCCCGGTCGCGGCCGGCCTGGAGGACGCCTCCAGGCAGCCGTTCGACGTTTTCAAGGCACGGCACGCCCAGGAGCGCGAGCAGCACCTCAACCCGCGCCCCGGCGAGAGGCACTGGAACGTCATCGCCTAGCCGCAGCCCTCTGATCCTGAGGGGCCGGACCTCCCCCGCTCGGTCCGGCCCCTCAGCCATGTCCTTCATAAATACAGCTTTCCTTGATAAGCTTCTCCTATGATGAACAGATTGACCATCACCCAGGCATCTGTCCGGGAGGACGGACGCCTCCGGGCGCGGCTGAGCTACTCCGGCCGCCTCTCCGCACTCGCCCTGGTTACCGCGCCTGACGGCAGGCGGCTCGGGCGCATCCTCCCCGCCGGGTTCACCACCGGGCAGTGGGACCCTGACGACCCCAGCGGCCTGTTCGAGCCGTGGACCGCCAAGCACCCCCAGGTGCACACCCCCAGCGACGAGATCATCGCCCCGCCGATGCCCTGGGAGCAGTGCGTCGCGTTCATCATCGGAGCAAGGTCATGACAGGGCGGCACGGTCCCGTTGTCAGATACAGGCTTTCTTGATATTGTCGGACCAACAACCAAGTACTTCCCAGGAAGGGAACGCACATGACCACGACGGACGACCGGATCGCCGGCACTGCCCTCGCGCAGGTAGCCGCCGACTCGCAGGCGTACCTGACGGCAACCGGCGACAAGACGTGGACGCTCGACGCGCTCACCAGGATGCTCGCCGGGGAGGCCCCCCAGGCGGAGGTCCCCCCGGCCCAGCCGCCCAAGGCGGTGACGGTCACCCCGGAGCTGCGCGCCGCGCTGCACAGGGTCTCCGTGCTCTTCGGCGGCGTCCAGCCGACCGAGCCGCGCAAGCTGGAGGAGGCGGAGGTCAAGCGGATCACCGCTGAGTACCGGGCCCTCGCCGCTGTCACCGTCCTGCTCACCAGCCGGGGAAAGGCGATCGACGAGGCTATGCGCCACCACATGGACGCGGTGGCCAGGGAGCTGGGCATCACCGGGCCCCTCGTCGCCGACGGGGTGGCCAAGGGACACATCCTCGCCGCCAAGCCAGGGCAGCCGTTCGAGGTCCCGGTCGAGGGCCTGAAGGACTCGTGGCAGCAGAGGCTCACCACCGGCTCCGCCGAGCTGAGCATGACCGGCCTGTGGCAGCTCCTCGACGAGGGGCTGATCACCAGGGAGGACTTCAACGCGCTCACCAGTACCGTCCGGGAGCTGGACGAGAGCAAGGTCAAGCGGGCCGTCAGGCGGGACCCGAAGAGGTACCTGGGCATCCTGGCGAGCATCACCCGGCGCAAGCCGGACGGCGCGTCCCTGTACCCGCCGAAGAACTGAAGTGCCGGGACGCCCGCCCCTCCACCCCAGGGGCGGGCGTCCCCCTGTACCTGAGAGGGAGCAAATGACAGACCTGAGGGCCGCCGACGTTACCGAGCTGCCTGACTTCCCGGGCTACATGATCACCGAGGAGATGATCGCGGCCCGTGACTGGACCAGGGGAGCCCGGCCCACTTACCACATGAACGAGGTGGCGAAGTTCTTCTTCGCCATGAGTTCAAGCTGGCTGCGGCTGCGGCTGAAGGCAGACGAGAATCACCCGGAGACATGGTTCGTCAACCCGGACGGCACCCGGATGCGGTTCCGCCGCAACGACCCGGACAAGGCCGTCAGCGCCCGGGTCTTCTGGCTGTCCGACGTCGAGCCCATGGTCTGGTCCCTGGTCCGCTTCGGCGGGATCGACCCGGACCGCCTCGCTCGCGTGCTGCGCGTCGTGGAAGCCCAGGGCGTCCTGTACGAGCTGCTCCCCTCCTCTCCGGACCCCTCGTAGTGGAGGGACCCTGGCTGCTGGCTGTCGACGGGACCGGGCTGTTCGTCCGGTGCCACAAGGGCACCCGCGCCGCCGGCCTCACCGCCCCGGACGGAACCCCGACCGGGGCTCTGACCGCGTTCGCGGGCTCCCTGTCCGTCGTCGTCCGCGAGGTGGACCCGGCGTACCTGATGATCACCTGGGACGGCGGCAACGGGTCCGCCTGGAGGCGGGAGATCGTCCCCGGGTACAAGAGCAGCCGCTGGGGTGACTCCTGGGACGACGGCCGCCGGTTCGCCGCTGTGCGCGAGTTCTGCGACGCCGCCCGGATCGCCCAGTGGTGCCTCGGCGACTTCGAGGCCGACGACCTGCTGGCCGCTGCCTGCCGCCTGTCTGCCCGCGACCTGCCCGGCGTCAGGGTGATGCTGCTGTCCGAGGACAAGGACATGCTCCAGCTCACCGAGCCGGGGCGTGTCTGGGCACGACCGCTGGGCGTCCTGGAGAAGCCGGTCAGCGCCGAGGAGGTCGAGCTGACCTGGGGCGTCCGCCCTGCCTGGCTGCCCCGCCTGCGGGCACTGGCCGGGGACCGGAGCGACGGCATCCCCGGCGTTCACGGCGTCGGCCCTGCCATCGCCCTGCGGATGCTCACCCTGTCGTCCGGGCGCTGGCCGCTGCCGCCGGAGATCCTGCGGCGCGAGGAGGGCGACCTCGCCCTCGCCTGGTCCCGGGTGATGGACCTGAACGACCCGCCGAGGCGGCCGGAGGACGCGGACATTCCCGGACTCGCGGAAACGGGCATCCTTGATATGCACAGAACAGCCTGGGAGCGAGGAAACGTCCTTCCAGTACTAAAGAAGTACGGAATGCGGAAAATGGCAGAAAGGTACACGCAAGGGTCATTCTGGTAGTTAATGTACGGCTTGACCGGCGTGTTATCGCGGTCGTAGCCTCTCCCTACACGGCAGGAACAGCAGCAAGCCGGCTCGTTCTCCCGTAAACAGCCTTCGGTTCCTCAACCCGAGAGGTCGATGCGTCATGTCGCAGACGCTGGACTTTGCTTTGCCGTCCCCTCAGACGGCGGTTACCCGTGACTCCTTCCCCGCGCACGTGCTCGGGGAGATCCTCCGCACGTCCGGCCCCCAGGTGGCGTGCGCTCGCGCCGAGGCGCTCCTCGGCGCGTTCTGGGACCGCCTCGGCCCCGACAAGGCGATGGCCGTGTGCGCCGCCGCGTTCGGCCGTCACGGCGGCTTCTGGCGCGGCGCGCCGGTCACCCCGCTGCGCTTCGCTGAGTCCCAGGACGAGTTCTTCGCCCTCCCGCTCCTGGCAGGCGCGGGGTGAGCGAGGACATCCAGGGCGCTGACCTCGGCACTAACTACATCTCAGAGGCCGACGACGCGCGCCGGGCGAAGCTGTGCGCCGCCGCGTCCATGTACGCGCACAGGTACGGGTTCGCCGTCATCCCCGTGCGCTGGATGGAGGGCGACAGGTGCTCGTGCCGCGATGGCACTGAGTGCCCCAGCCCGGGAAAGCACCCGGTCCACGTCAAGTGGCCGGACGTGGCCACCACCGACCCGACCGAGGCCGCGTACTGGTGGCGTCCCCGGCCGGCGGACCCCAACCCGGCGGAGTGGTGGCCCCTGGCCAACATCGGCATCGTCACCGGTCGCAAGAGCGGGGTCTTCGTCCTCGACGTGGACTCCTATAACGGCGGCGACGCCAGGCTGGCCGGCTATGAGAACCGGCACGGTGACCTGCCCGAGACCCGCATCCACCACACAGGCGGCGGGGGCCGGCACTACTTCTTCCGGCACCCCGGCTTCGAGGTGCGCAACGACGCCCGCACCCTGCTGGGCCAGGGGCTGGACCTGCGCGGGGAGCGCGGCTTCGTCGTCGCCCCGCCGTCCCTGTCCAACAAGGGCATCTACACGCTGGAGGACCCGCAGGACATCGAGCCGGCAGAGGCACCGCCGTGGCTGCTGAACCTGCTCGGCCAGTACAACCGGGAGCAGGCCGGCGAGCTGCTGGCCGGACGGGCACCGGAGTCCGGCGGGTCGGTCAACCGCAAGTACGGCGAGGCCGCGCTGAAGGCCGAGTGCGAGAAGATGCGCAAGGCAGTCCCCGGCACCCGTAATACCGTCCTCAACGAGTGCGCGTTCTCCCTCGGTACCCTCGGCGGGGCCGGCCTGCTGGACGAGTCGGTCACCTGGAACGCGCTGTCGGAGGCGGCAAGAGACGCCGGGCTCGACCCGGGTGAGGTCAGGGCCACGTTCCTGTCCGGGTGGAACGCCGGCGTCGAGAACCCACGGCATGTCCAGTGGAGTTCCTCGCGCACCGAGTGGCCGCGCCGTGCCCCGACTGAGATGGGCCTCGCCGACCGGATGGTCGACCACTGGGGGCAGCAGCTCCGCTGGGTTCCGGAGTGGGGCACCTGGGCGGTCTACCAGAACGGCGTGTGGGTGCGGGACGAGGTGACCACGGGCGAGCGGTACGCCAACGCGATGATCCGCGCCCTGCCGGAGACCGAGGCGTTCGCCTACGAGGAGGAGCCTGACGACGCGCCCACTGACGGGGACAAGGAGATGGCCTCGCCGCGCACCCGCTTCCTGGAGTGGGCCGGCAAGCAGCAGACCAGGAAGGCCGTGAGTGCCTCCGCCCGGCTGGCGATGTACCTGCCGGCCATGCGGATGAACCAGGACACGTTCGACAGCGACCTGATGCTGCTGAACTGCAAGAACGGCGTCGTCAACCTGGCCACCGGGGAGCTGCTGGAGCACTCCCCTGATCACCGGATGACCCTCCAGGCGTCGGCCTACTACAACCCGGACGCCGAGGCCCCCCTGTGGACCGAGTTCCTTCGCCGGGTGCAGCCCGACCCGGCGATGCGGGCCTACCTTCAGAGGATCGCCGGGTACTGCGCCACCGGCCGGACTGACGAGCAAGCGATCTTCTTCTGGCACGGGAAGGGGGCGAACGGCAAGTCTGTCGCCCAGGCGGTGATCGCCCGCGTGCTCGGCGGCTACGCCCAGACGATGCCGGTGTCCACGCTGATGGCCGGCCTGGACGATCGCATCCCCAACGACGTGGCCCGGATGGCGGGCCGCCGGTTCCTGTCGGCAAGCGAGACCAAGCAGGGACGGCCGCTCGATGAGCCGATGATCAAGGCGCTGACCGGGGGCGACACCATCGCCGCCCGCTACATGCGAGCCGAGTGGTTCGAGTTCGCGATGGTCGGCAAGATCCAGGTCACCACCAACCACCTGCCCGGTGTCTCCGACGATGCCGCCACCTGGCGCAGGATCAGGATCATCCCCTGGGATGTGGTCATCCCCGAGGAGGAGCGGGACGGCACCCTCCAGCAGCGCCTCCTCACCCAGGAGGCCCCGGGCATCCTGCGGTGGATCGTCGAGGGGGCTGTCACCTGGTCCCAGGACGGCCTGGGCCTGCCCGACGCAGCCCGCGAGGCGCATGAGTCCTACAAGTTCGAGGAAGACCCGATCGCGCAGTTCATCGCCGCGTGCATCGACCGGGTACCCCCGGACAAGCGCGACGCCGGGCGCACCATCGGTGCCATCTACGGGGCGTACGAGTACTGGTGCAGCAAGGAGCACCTCAAGGCGCTGCCGCGCAAGGCGTTCACACCCCGGTTCAGCAAGTACTTCGACGTCTACCGGGGCGGCGGGACGGCCTGCTTCCCGGAGGCGCTGGTGCGGCCGAGCGACGGGATCGGCTGATCCCGTGCGATTCCCTGTGCGATTCTCCGGCCCCGTGCGATTCCCGTTCGATTCCATTCAGGTCTTAAAGGGGGGATGACCTGCGGTCTGTTCGATTGTGCGATTCTCCGGGCGGTTCCCGGCTCCCTGGATTCGCCAGGGGGCCGTGCCGCCGTGCCTGCGTACCATGAGCCCCAGGAGGTAAGACCATGAGCATCCGCAAGACCGGGGCCGTCACCGGCCACGTCATCCGCGCCGAGAACGGCGAGGTCCCCCTCGGCACCGACGAGGAGGGTCGCGTCATCACCGCCAGCGTGGCCCCGACAGAGCTGCGCAACGGCAACTGGGGGCCGGCGGAGGAGGCCCTGCTGGCCGGCGAGAACGAGGCGGCCGACCAGTAGTGACCCGGCCGTTCGCTTACCGTGACCCCGACGGCGACATTGACCTGGACCGCGCCCTCGGGCAGCACCTGGTGCACTACGTCGGGGTCATGGTGTCAGGCGCGGCCGACATCCGGCCGGAGGCGCTGCGCTCCGACTGCGCCCTCCCCCTGGAGGGCACCCTCGTCCGGTTCTCCCACGGCCGGCCGGTCCGGGCGTCCTCGTGCGGCACCGTCGCCATCGTGCCGTCGTTCTCCTGGGACGTGTGCGCGTACTACCTGATCCTCGGCGTGAGCTGGCGCGCCACCCGGGGGGAGATTCGCCGCGCCTACGTGGCCAGGTGCGCCCGCCGGGGCGGCCAGGTCCAGGAGGAGCGGCTCACGTACGTCACGGCCCAGCTCAGTGACCCGGAGACCCGGCGGGCCTACGACATGACGCCCCTGGGCGGCGTGTTCCTCCGCGACCGCGAGGTGGCCGCCGCGATCCGCCGGAAGGCGTCGGCGGAGGCCGGCCGCCGGATGTCAGAGGGGGAGGATATAACGGCCGACGAGGTGATGAGCGAGATGGGCTTCCAGGCGGTCCCCCCGGAGCAGGAGCAGGAGGGGCGCGGGAAGCCTGCGGAGCGGCCCGCGCGGCCCCGTGCGCCGCGCTGGGCCGTGCAGTGGGGTCATTACGCCGTCGCCGGGCCGCAGGGCATCCAGCGGCCTGACGAGGCCGTCCTGGAGGCCTGGCAGGGGATGGTCGCCGCCGCTCTGCGGGAGTGCGGCATCACCGCCGTGTTCGCCGTGGCGCAGGGCCCCGGGGAATCCCCGATGGTGTTGCGCGATATCAATGAAGGCTGTATCGTCTTCGTGACAGGAGAAAGGGCAAGCCCGGAAAAGGCACAGGAAGCCGTGAGAATGGGCGTCTCCCTCGGATATGTCACAGGAAACCAACCAGGAGGCATTTAATGCCGAATATCTCAAAGGGCACCAAGGTCGCCGGGGAAGTCGCCGAGGAGCACCGCTCCTCCGCCTTCTACCGGGTCAAGACGATGGTCATGAAGGACGGGGAGGGCCCCTGGTACGTCAGGATCATTACCCCCTTCGACCAGATGCCGTCCGCAGACACCCACATGTTCTGCGAGACCAAGCCGAAGCCCCCCGAGTACAAGGGCAGCAACTGGCAGAAGGCGATGTTCGCCGTCTGCCAGAACGACAGGATGTTCGAGATCCTGGACGCGAACGACAAGCGGACCGGAGTCTACGAGGACGGCTACGGCGACTGCTACGTCCACAACCGCGACCGGGGCAAGATCCGGGAAGGCAAGTTCCCCAGGGACAAGTCCCTCCCCGACTGGCAGACCTACGCCCTCGCCGTCGTCCGCGAGCCGGTCCTCGACCAGGCCACCGGCAGGGTGCGCGGGTACAAGGACGCCGAGGACGAGTTCAAGGCGGAAGACGGGACCCTCAAGAAGATCCCGAAGTTCGTCATCCTCTCCCAGAAGCACCGCAACTTCTGGAGCGGGCTAGAGGCGGCCCTGTTCGACGGCGGCTCCCTCGCCGCCCGCGATATCCGGGTCACCCGCAAGGAGAACGACTACTCGTTCGCCGTCGCCGACCCCGACCCGGCGCTCTACCCCGGCTCCGCCGCCTGGGCGCGCTACACCGACGCCCTCGAACTTACCGGGTACGACCTGGACGAGGAGATCCTCAAGTGGGCCTCCCCCGACTGGTACAAGCGCTGGTTCATCGAGGGCGCTGTCCCTGAGGGCGGCTACGGCGGCGACGAGGAAGCGGCCGAGGAGACGGCCGCCGGCACGGCCGACGTCGGGGCAGCCCGCCCCGATCCCGCAGCGGTGAGCGACTTCGCCGCCCGCCTCCAGGAAGCCCGCTCCGGGGCTTCCTCGTCCTGACCCGCCCTGGTGCCCGGCTGCGAGACGCGCTGTCTCGCGGCCGGGCATCGCAGTCCCGGAGGGGCGATGGCCTTCGCCGACCTGCACGTCCACAGTGAGTACAGCACCCTCGACGGGCTGTCCACCTGCCGCGAGGCCGTGCGCCGCGCCGCCGCCAACGGCAGCACCGCGCTGGCGGTCACCGACCACGGCGGGTGCTTCGGCCACGTCGAGTTCCAGCGCGAGGCGCTCGCCGCCGGGATCAGCCCGGTCCTCGGCATCGAGGCGTACTTCCGGCCTGACCGTCTCCTGCGCCCCGCAGAGGGCGACAAGGAGGCGCAGAAGCGGCTGGTGAACGGCGACCACCTGATCCTCCTCGCGCAGTCTGACAGGGGCCTGCGCGACCTGTGGGCGGCATCCACCGAGGCGTACGTCTCCGGCTTCTACGGCCGCCCACGGATGGACTGGGCGGTGCTGGAGGAGTACGGGTCCGACCTGATCTGCACCACCGCCTGCCTGGGCGGGATCATCGCCGACGACCTGCTGGACGCGGGGCGCGACAACGCCGCCATGGAGCGGCTGCTGCTCAAGCTGGACCGGCTGAAGGGGATCTTCGGCGACCGGCTGTACCTGGAGATGCAGGGCAACGACATCCCCCTCCAGGCGGTCTACAACCGGGCGCTCGCCGAGGCCTCCGGCTTCACGGGCATCCCGCTGGTCGCCACCTGCGACGCGCACTACCCGAGCGAGGCGCAGGCCGCGCTGCACCAAACCTGGATGGCGTGCCAGAGCGGCAAGGGCAAGGAAGACTACTGGAACTTCTCCCCGATGCTCACCGAGCAGGCGCTGCGGGAGAGCCTGCTGTCGCACGGGCTGGACCCCCGGGTCGTCGACCGGGCCATCTGGAACACCGGGGAGATCGCCGCCCGCTGCGACGCCCGCATCGGCGGCCACGCGGACCCCCCGGTGTTCACCCCCGGCGGCACCGCCGCCGACGACGCCCGCGCGCTGCGGGCCATGATCGAGTCCCGCTGGAGCCTGGTGGAGGGCCTCGGCCGGGAGTACCGGGAGCGCGACGAGTACGAGTTCGAGGTGGTCGTCCAGAAGGGCCTGGCGGGCTGCTACCTGATCGTCGAGGACATCATCCGCTTCGCCCGGGGGCAGGGCTTCCTCGTCGGGCCGGGACGGGGCTCGGACGCCGGGTCGCTGATCAGCTACGTGCTGGGCATCACCTCGGTCGACCCGATCAGGGCGGGCCTGCTGTTCGAGCGGTTCCTTACCCCCGGCCGGATGGCACTGCCCGACTTCGACCTGGACTTCCCCACCAGCGCCCGCACCCCTATCCAGGATTACGCGGTGCAGCGCTACGGGGCTGACCACGTGGTCCGGGTCGGCACCATCATGCGCTACCAGGCGAAGGGCATTGTCAACAAGCTCGCCTCGGTGTACGAGGACAGGTACGGCAGCGACGTGATCGCCGACGCCAAGAGGGTCGCCAAGATCATCGACGAGGCCGAGGCGGGCACCGCCGGGCTCGGCCTCTCCTGGTCCGAGCACGTCGAGAACCCGGACATGGCGGAGTACCTGGAGCGCTACCCGGACCTGTTCCGGGACGCCGGGGTGCTCTGCAACCGGGTGTACGCCCAGGGGCAGCACCCCGCCGGCCTGATCATCTCTCCCGGCCGCTCCCTCACCGGGACTATGCCGATGCGGCACGCCAAGCCGGGCGACAAGCTGCTGGTCAGCCAGTGGGACTACCGGGCGGCCGAGGACCTGAACCTCCTCAAGCTGGACATCCTCACCCTGCGCACCCTCGACACGATCTCCATGGCGATCACCCTGATCCGCCAGCGCACCGGCATCCAGCTCGACCCGCGCGCCTGGGACGCCGAGCACCTCGACCCGCAGGTCTACGACGCGATCGACACCGGGCGCACTCTCGGCATGTTCCAGATCGAGACTCCCCTGTGCTCCGACTTCGCCAGGAGGATGAAGCCGCGCACCCTTGCCCACCTTGCCGACCTCACCACGATCATCCGGCCAGGGCCGCGTAACTCAGGCGCGGCCGAGCGCTACCTGGCGCGCCGGGCGGGGCGCGAGGAGGTGGACTACCCGCACCCCCTGCTGGAGGACATGCTCGCCAGCTCCTACGGCGTCATGTGCTACCAGGAAGACGTCATGCGGGCCTGCAAGATCGTCGCCGGGTACAGCGACCTGGAGGCGGACGGGGTGCGAAAGATCCTCGGCAAGAAGCTGGTCGACAAGATCGACGCGGCCGGGGAGGAGTTCGTCCGCCGGTCGGTGGCGCGCGGTCACGACGAAGCCGTGGTCCGCAAGATGTGGGATGCTATGTCCGAGTTTGGGCGTTATGCGTTTAATAAGGCACATGGTTACAGTTATGGTGTTTTGTCTTATTGGACTGCCTGGCTGAAGGAGCATTACCCGGCTGAGTTCCTGACCGCCGTCATGAGCACCGTCGACAACGACCGGCTGCCCGAGTTCGCGATGGAGGCAAGGCGGATCGGCCTGACGGTGCTGCCTCCCGACGTGAGCTACTGCCAGGGCGGCTTCACCTGCCACGGGATCACCCTCAGATACGGGCTGCTGGCCATCCCGGGCGTCGGCGCGGCGGCCGTCCGCAAGATCGTCAGCGCCCAGCCGTACAGCTCTTACGAGGACTTCCTGGCCCGCTCGGGGGCCGACGCCGGGGTGCTGTACGCGCTGGCGAAGGCGGGGGCCCTGGACGGCCTGGTGCCGTCCCGCAAGGGCCTGGTGCGAATGATCGAGGCCGACCGGGACGGCTCCTCGGTCCGGTGCGTGCACAAGACCGAGGAGCCGTCAGGCCTGGGCGGCCTCCCGTGCAGCCTCGACTGGGCGCAGGACCTCGCGGAGCAGCAGGCGGTGCACGACACGCTGATGGCCCCCAGGATCGCCGAGGGGCGCAAGCCGCTGAAGTTCGTCCCGAAGGCCCCGCCGTCCAAGTGCTTCCGTGGCTGCCGCCGGTACACGCCGCCGTCGGTGCCCGGCATGGCCGCCTGGGGCGAGTACACCCCGCCGGAGCTGTTCCGCTCGGACCTGGCCGCCTACGGCACCTGGATGTCCGGCGCGGTGTTCGACCAGCTAGACGCCATGCACGAGGGGCTGCGAGAGCAGGCCAGGGAGATGGCCCGATCCCTGGTTACGGCCCCGCCGGGTACCTACCCGGCCGCCGCCGTGCTCGCCGACGCGCACATGGCGATGACCAGGAAGGGCACCGTGATGTGGTGGGTGAAGCTGCTCACCGAGGTCAGCGTGCTCGACCTGGCGTGCTTCTCCCCCCGCCGCGAGACCGATATGGACGTTCCCTCGATGCTGCGCGGCATCCGGCCCGGCACCCTGGTGCAGGCCGAGGTCCGCAAGCGCGGCTACGTCAGCAACGGCAGCTACCGCATGGGCTGGAACCTGACCGCTGTCTACCCCCTGGGAGGATGACCGTGCCCCCGAAGTCCCCGTCGATCGGCAACACGAAGGCCGCCTCGCTGGCCGCCTTCTCCGCGCAGATGCACTCCCGGTACGGTGGTTACCGGATCGCCAACGAGTCGCCTCCGGTCATCGTCCCCACCGGGTCCGCCAACCTGGACAAGGCGCTGCGGGTCGGCGGGTGGAGGGAAGGACGGGTCTTCGAGGTCATCGGCCCGAAGGACTCCGGGAAGTCCAGCCTGGTGATCGCCTCGATCGTCAGCTTCATGCGGCTGTTCCCGGACCGGGGAGCCTGCTACGTCAACATCGAGGGCACCTTCGACCCGGCGCGGGCCACCGAGATGGGCCTGGACTGCTCGGACGAGGCGATCAGGAGCGGCCGGTGGGCTCCCCTGCTTCCCGCCAGCACCGAGGAGGCCAGCGACATGGCGCGCGACTACTGCGCCAGCGGCTTCTACGGCATCCTCGTCGTCGACTCGGTGGGCGGCATGGAGTCCTGGAAGGTGCTGGAGAAGAGCGCCTCCGAGGACACGATGGGCAAGAACGCGCAGGTCATCACCAAGATGACCAAGCACCTGTCGTCACTGGCCCGGCTGCACAGGTGCACCGTGCTGCTGGTCAACCAGCAGCGGGCCAACTTCTCCGCCTACGGCGGCCCGCAGTCGGCCGGCCCGATGGCGATGCAGTACAGCACCACCGCGAAGGTCGAGATGTCAATGCGGGGGGCAGAGGGAGACGTGCGCAAGCTGAAGCTGCCCGGTGACGAGGAGCCGTCAGCGGTCAGCCAGCGGCACGTCGCCCGTGTTACCAGGGCCAAGAACACCTTGCCCGGCCGGTCGGCCCAGTTCTTCATCAACAAGGTCGGCACCCCCCAGTACGGGCCGCCGGGGATCGACGTCTCCGACGAGTACCTGACGATGGGAACCGCCCAGGGAGTCATCAAGCTGGGCGGGGCCTGGTACACGTTCCCGGACGGGGAGCGGGCCAACGGCCGCGACAAGGGCGCGGCCTACCTCCGGGAGCACCCGGACGTCATGAGCCAGATCC
>Ga0210408_10000426_pt1 | contig 54979 bp, 44 predicted proteins | sample IncBWH4MmetaG_FD_155471 | JGI IMG/M metagenome (GOLD analysis project Ga0210408, IMG submission 155471) | Forest soil microbial communities from Barre Woods Harvard Forest LTER site, Petersham, Massachusetts, United States - Inc-BW-H-4-M | ecosystem: Environmental > Terrestrial > Soil >... | reverse complement strand
CGGAATTCCACCGGATAGTGGCCATTTTGTTGCTTTTTCACGACTACACCTTTCTGTAAGTGTAGCGGCTTTCCTGTGTCTCATTTTGGGGGGTCACTCCAGGCGATTTCTGTAGCGGCTGGCAGCGTTAGTAGCGGCACTGGAATCTTCGGATCGACGCAAAAACTTCGGGTGCAGGCACGTGATTGAGAGCAAGGCTGTCATAGGCGTACTGTAGAACACTTACTATAGATTGTCAAGAGAAATTCCGCACAATTTTCCCAAAAAGAAATCAAAAAAACGGTACCCCGTATGGCCCGACCCAGGTGGCCGACCCCCTGGTCCCGAACCATGTCTGGAAAAACCTGAGCCCCGCGAAAAAGCTATGGGGAAGAAGTGGTTTGGAATCAAGAGCTTGCAAAAGCTCTTCTCGGCGCAGATTCAGAGAATTTGAAGATGCGCCGTTTGCCGCCTACTGCTCCGCCTTCAGATGCTCACGTTTTTGATGACGTCCTTTGCCAATTTCATTATTCTATTCTGAATGGTTATGTTCTGTTTCCCCGCCAAAGGAGTACCTCGTGGCCAATCCAGAGCACGTCGCTAAATTCAACGAAGGTGTCCAGGCATGGAATCGCTGGCGACTGGAAACACCAAATGTAATGCCGGACCTTAGCGAATATTCCCTCAATGAATTCAAGTTAGACAAGATCGACCTTTCCGGAGCCAATCTCTTGTGGGCAGATTTCCGTGGTGCAAGCCTCGGATCAGCTAATCTTCAAGGAGCTTTTCTCTTCGAGGCGAATCTAACCGAAGCTGACCTCAGTAGCGCTAATTTTACTCGTGCCCGCTTTACCCGTTCTCACCTCGATGCTAGTGCAGATTTGAGCAGGGCATACCTCCATGAGGCGGTTTTTGTCGACGCGTTACTTGGTAGCACGAATTTAAATGCTTGTCATATGTCCGGGACCATTCTTTGCAATGTGGATCTGAGTCGAGTAAAAGGACTGGAAGGTGTGCATCATTATGGCCCATCGGAAATAAGTATTAGTACCATCTATCGCTCTAATGGGCAGATTCCAGAGAGCTTTCTGCGTGGCGCTGGTTTGAGTAATGAGTTTATTACGTTTTATCAAAGGATTCTCCAGCAGCATCCAGTTCCATTCCTGTTTCATCAGTTATTCAAGCAAAGATAGCGATTTGGCGGAGCGCTTGCATGGCGACCTGCAAAGCAATGGAGTTCGCTGCTGGTTTGCACCAGAGGATTTGAAAATTGGCGACAAACTACGGCCGTCTTTTGATGAGGCAATTCAGATGCACGACAAGCTACTGGTTCTTCTTTCAGATCATTCCGTGAATAGCGTTTGGGTTGAAAAGGAGGTCGAGACTGCTTTTGAAAAGGAACGTCAACAGACCAGAACTGTCTTGTTCCCAATTCGCCTTGACGATGCCGTGATGGAAACCAAACAGGCATGGGCAGCGGATATCCGTAAGACTCGACACGTAGGGGACTTTCGGGATTGGAAAACCTATGGCTCCTATAAGAGAGCTCTTGATCGCTTGCTACGGGATCTCGAAGACAAGATGTAGCGGCAGCCATGCAAAAGAGATACGTGAACCTGGCCTCCGGGCGTGGCGGGAGGTCGGCTGCTAAACTGCTAATTATTGACGCTCTTCGATAACTGCTTACAAGAACATGGCAATCAAAAAGGGTAGACGCGATCATTATTTACCGCAGGGTTACCTTCGGGGCTTCATTGATCCCGCCCGTCAGGAAGAGGATCAACCACTTTGGCTGCTTGATGTTCGTTATAACAAATGGTCGTCCAAAAGCCCGAAGCAAGTGGCTCACGGCGAGGGCTTTTACGATTACGCCGGAGACAACCCAGAACTAGAGAATTTAGAGACAGCAGATGAAACCTTTTCTGAGCTTGAAAATGGTTTTCCAGGAGTCCGAGACAGGCTCATCGCCGACCGGTTTCGTCATTGGAAACATCACCGCAAATTTCTTTTTAGATTTATGCGAATGCTGCGGGCCAGATCACCACTGTTTTTTGAACAGAACCAGGAGGAAGGTAAAGCTCTTCAGACATGGACGGTCAAAGAAGTTCACCCGGATGGTAAAGTAACACTTGATTCGATTGAGCCAAAGCCGCCTTCAGACGAATTCATCAAGAATCGTACTATTCACCACATGAGGGAGGAAATTAAGAAAGGTGCTGACTGGCTTTGGAACTTCGATTGGGTATTGCGCTATACGGATTCGGTCGACAGACCTTTTGTCACAACGGAGGCGCCTTTGATTGCGGTTGGAGAGCGTCCTGGAACAGTGGAGCAGATGTTAGAGGACCCTGAAACCCTCCTATTCTTTCCGATCTGCTGGCAGGCTTGCTTATTCGGCAGTCGGCGTTCTTTCAATAAAAAGACCGAAAAGTTTGGAGAGCAGGATATGCAAACGTTTCGCAAGAACTATCGAAGTTTCGCACAAAAATTTGTGCTCTCGCCGACGAAATTGGATGACATCACTACTTTGGGTGATCAGGCAAAAATAATCGCCGCAAATGCCTCCTGAGACTAGCTGAGAAGTCTGCTGAAATACTCAACTACTGCCATTGTGGTACGAAGAATGAACTCTGCGTCCGTCCGTCTGAAGGCATGGGCTGGAGCAGCGTGGGCTGCCGGACTAGTGATCTCCCAAATCAGTTGCATTTGCCCTGCAAGTAATTTCGCCTCAGCATCATCCACTCCCGGAAGATTATCAGTAATGAAGGTGTTAAGCCGCTGTGAAAACTTGACTGTGACAGGAAGATGTGGGCTTTGAATCCAATATGAGTTCGATTGCCTTTCTGCAATGCAATGTCGCCTTCTCCCATTTACCTTCAAACAGACACTTTCTTGCTTCCTGAATCTCTGCCACTGACTGCGGCAATATTCGTGCAAAGACACCCGCGCCATAACGTACTTCCAGAATTTCTAAGCCACCATAACCAAGACCCGGCAAGATTTCGTCAACCCACTGCGACCTCGGAATCGTGAAAACCAATCCATCAACGCGGCCAGAATAAAAGCCCGCTTGCATTAACTTATCTCCAGCATGTAGCGCGAACAGGAGTCGAAGCCGCAGTTCAACCCGCAAATTCCCTCCTGCGCGTTCTTTTTCAATTCTGCTGATCGTGATCAAATCAAGAGGAATTTCCAATGTTTCCTGAGATGTTGATGGGTAATTGGGATTATTAGCAATCAGGACAATATCATTCTGAAATCTGGCAACGACTCGCTGCTCAGGTGATCGGAATTCCCCCACCCCTCTTAGCAAAGTGATCGGTCTAATAACTGGTTGTTGCTGGCTACGATCGATGACAGGCCTTAATGAAATCTCTAAACGAATATAAAGTACAGGGAAGTCAGGTCCCCCGCCCGACCAGATCTGCGAGACCTCTACCGTGCCTTGCTGGTCACCGTACCCAGCGAAGTAAATAGCGCCTTTTTGTGCCATGCTTGCAAAATCCTCTTGAGCAATCCTGAAGCCGTCGTGTCCAGATTATTAGGGATTTTCTGATATCATCCCTGGCCGTTTGTATTCATTGGCGAGTCAGCATAAATGGACCCGTGCCAAGCGAGCCTCCTCCCGTTCCGGTAATGGTCGTTGACGTAACGGTGCCGCTGAACCCTGTGCCACCGTCAGTAGAAATTGTCAAAGAGTTACCGGTGATCACGCCGTTGACCAGATTGCCCGACGAGGTGTTTCCAACCGAATCTGGGCACAGACCATTGGGATCGATCGCCGTCACGACTTCCCTGAACGTCCCTGTAACATTGTTGCCAACCTGGGTAAGGTTCCAGTTGAGCGAACTGGTTTCGAAAGCGCACAGTCCGGTAATGGGGCGCGTCCACGAACCGGCCCACGTTCCGGTGACGGGAGCAGGAGGGCCGGAAGGTTCGAAGTCGGCCGTAACTGACATGTCCTGGTTCATAGTCACGTTGCATGTGCCAGTTCCAGAGCATGCGCCTCCCCAGCCAGCAAAGACTGACCCAGTGTCTGGCGTCTCTGTCACCTGCACGACCGTGCCGAACGAATAAGAAGAGCAGTTCGGCCCGCAACTTGTCCCTGGCGGATTGACCGAGATGGAGCCGCTGCCGGTGCCGGTCACAGAGACGGTGAGATCAAAAGAACCTACGTGTAGCGCGACCGGAACAGTAAGCGGCGAGTTGCTTGCCTGAGCAGAAGAGAAAACGATCTTTGCGCTGTAATCTCCAGGCAGAAGTCCGGTCACGTTCGCCGAGACCGTCGTATTCGCGGGAACCGCAGCAGAGGCAAGACCGGATGGGGCGGAAAGACTCAGCCACGAAGCGTCTGTGGTGGTTGTCCAGGCGACTACGCTTCCGGACGAACTCACAGCCAGCGTAGCATTCTGAGTTGGACCGTTCAGCGGGGCGGTGAACGTCAGCATGCCGGGATTGACCTTCAAAACTGGTCCGTGTTGTTTCACTTGGTTGCCGACGGCTTGAATGACGCCGTTGGGACTCTTGTCGCATTCGAGATCAGTATGGGTGAGATCAAAGGTACCTACGGAATGTGGGTTGGACAATCCAGAGTTCTGTCCGAGACAACTGCTGGTTGGAATCACGTTGTCATTGGGAATTAGTGTCGTGAGCAAGGACAGGTTCAGCGAGGCCAGGACTTTCCTGGTAAAGGTAGATTTGTTGCCACAAGCGACGATGGTGTTGATAGTAGGTATCGCGTTCAGTTTTTGCCAGATGCCGGGCAACACCGAACTGGAGATTTGCAGGTCCCTAAAAAATTGTGTGCCAGCCAAAGATTGCAACGTCTGAATACCGGCGACCGTCTCGACCGAAAGAGGAATATTCCCTAACAGGGTTGTCAACGGAGGTGGAGGCAAGACTTGTTGTTGCACGGCAAGTTCCGCGAGGTCGGCCCAAGGGGTTCCGGCGATGGGCCCACCCAGTGCCACGAAGTTCCTTATCTTGGGCTGTGCGGCGGTCGCCTGCGTAATGGCTGATCCTGAAACCGGCACTCCTTCGCTGTGGCCTTCGATGTCGATGCCTGTGACAGAAGGACAGCTGGCCAGATTGTCGAGGAAACCCGCCAACTGCTGCCCTGAGGTGTTTATCCCTTGAGTCCAGTCGTAATCGAAGCCCTCAATGTCGTCATACCCACCGGCATCGGCTATCGTCTGAGCACAAGAGACCCCGTCTTTTGAGAACGCGTCTTCTACTGTACTCTTCATCCCGTGGACCAAGACCAACACCCTTCCGCTCGGGCACGCAAAACCGCTTGACTGGTGCCAGTTTGTCCCGTCCCAGTGCCGCGACCCCGCCGGCGGCGGCGATATGGCGCTGGCAACGAAGTTGACCAGGCTTACTCCAATCGTCTTGACTCCGCCGAGCAAGGTCACGCTGTGCTTCATCGTGACGTTGTTGGAAGAGGCATCGGGAGTGGCAGAGCTGCCTATGGCGCTCAGAGTCCCTGCCGTGTCCGACAAATATGCCATTCCCCCAGCGCCCTGTATTCCAGCAGCCGTCGTGTTTGAAATGTTCACCGTAAACTGCAAATCATTCGGATCGCTTGATGATGAAGTCTGGTTTGGGTGAAAAGGTGAGGTGAAAGTGCCGCTCGATGGGAGGGCACCAGTATTCGGTGTGGAAAGTGTCAGTAGCAATCCGGGTCCTACATTGGCGAGCAATCCACTGGGAGGCTGGTTGGGCAGGTCCGTGACCAATTGCAGCGTGACCGTTTGGTCCGACGCCAAGGCCCCGGGCGGAATGACGACGCCACTACCATCTGAGAGCGTGATTGTGCCGCCCTGGGCCGCCTTGATGAGTTGGGACTGGGAGGCCAATACGCTTGCTATCTTGAGCGGAACGCTCCCCGACCTGGACGGATCAGCCACGCTTGTGGCTGTAATGGTAACCGGGTTAACACTGGGAGGCACAGCGGGAGCCGTATAAGTGGCTGTACCCACTCCGGTAGCAGTAATCTGTCCGACTGTCGAATTCCCATTCGTCACTCCATTTACAGACCAAGTGACGTTGGCATCGGGATGCCCCGCACTCACAACTGTAGCGATTACCTGCACTGTGCCGCCGCTTGTAACTGAGAATGTATTCGCGGGATTCAGTGCCACGTTGACGGTGATGTCGACAGGCGCAAAGTATCCAGAGATATCCAGCACCAGGTGTGATGGGTTCAAGGCGAATGCGCTGACAGAACCGTTGGTTGTGGGGACGAGCGCCATATTCGACGTGACAGCGCCATCGATCGCGTTTAGGGTTGAGACAAGTGGCTGCGGTCCACCCTGTGGCCACAGCGTCAAGAAGCCGAGCTGACTCGGTGGAACAACGGTGGCGTTCAACACATACGCTAGGGCAGAGGCTGGAGCGCCACAGCCGCTGGCCACAACATTTACGTTCATCGCTCCAGTCAAAGGCGGAGAGCCCGATGGATTGCGAGTATCCAGCACGCGGCAGGGCGACAAATTGAACAATGCTAGCCCGCCTGTAGCGGGCGGCGCGAAATACCCGTTGACGTCTATTATCAGGTCCGAATCGTTCGTGACAAACACTTGGACTGCGCCGCCTGTACCGGCCGGAACAATTGCCGCATTCGCTGTGACCGCGCCTGTGGGTGCGTTCAGAGTTGAGACCAAGGGCTGCAACTGTCCCGCAGGCCACGTTGTCAGGAAGCCCAGCGTCCCTGTTTTTGGCACTGAGGTGTAGTTTAGAGAGTAGGCTTGCGCCACCGCAGGCAAGTTACAGGGACTGGACAGAATGGGGAACGTCCGGCCAGTCGCGTTGCCCACAAGAGACGGCCCGCCCAATGCTCCTGCGGCCAAACGTGTGTCAACCAGGCGGCAGGGCGTCACGGGATAAAAAGATAGAGAGTTGGGGGTTGCTGTCGGCACAAAGTAACCTTCGATGTCGAGGACCAGTTCCGTATCATTCGTGACAAAGAAACACACGTCGCCATTTGTGCCTGCGGGCACGATGGCAGCTACCGCCTTGACCCGGCCGTCAATTGAGTTGAGTGTGGAGACCAGCGGCTGCGACTGTCCGCATGGGAACGTCGTCAAGAACCCAAGTGGGCCGTGCGGAACCACCGTTACGTTGAGGGAGTAAGCTTGCGCCGTAGCAGGTATGTTGCAAGCGCTGCTTGAAATTGCGAACCCGCGGGAGGTTTGTCCGCTCAAGAACGGTCCGCCAAACGGGCCATTTGCATTCCGCGTATCCGCGACGCGGCACGGTGTCACCGGAACGAAGCGGAGGCCAGTATTCACTGTGATGTCGGCGGTAGTAGAGGCTGTGGTACTGACCAGAGCGTAATTCCCGGCATCCGGCCCAGAGATTGAAATCCCGGTCACAGACACTGTCTTCCCCACGCCCACGTTTTTGTCCGCAAAGCTGGCGTTGCTGAAGCTGTCGGTAAATACGTCGCCACCCACCCTATTGTCTGCCAGCGTTACGGTCGCCGTGGTCGTCCCGTCATACACCTTATTTACGCCGGTCGCCGTAACCATCAACGTCCGAGCCGTGATGTTGGCTGTGGTGTTGGCCGTAGTATTGAAGGTGTAGTTCCCGGCATCCGTTCCACTGATCGAAATCCCGCTTACCTGAACTGTCTTCCCCGCACCGACGTTTTTGTCCGCAAAGCTGGCGTTGCTGAAGCTGTCGGTAAATGCATCGCCACCCACCCTATTGTCTGCCAGCGTTACGGTCGCCGTGGTCGTCCCGTCATACACCTTATTTACGCCGGTCGCCGAGATGGTCAACGGCCGGAGGTTCACAGTGTGGGTACGCGCCAATGACGTACTGGAAGCAAAGTTGGTGTTCCCATTGTAAGACGCGGTAATCGAGTGGCTGCCGGCGGTGAGCTGTCTGGCGCTCGTTGTGAAGGTCGCGACTCCGCTCCCATTCGGTATTCCAGAGCCCAGGACGGTGGTTCCATCGTTAAACGTTACCGTCCCAACCGGGATGCCCGTGGGGGCGGGTGCAACTGTCGCGATGAAGGTGACCGGCGTGCCGTAGGTGACGGGAGTCAAGGGCGACAGCGTGGTGGTAGTGGTAGTGACCGTCGAGATACCGTTGGCGCCGGCCAGCACCCAGGGTTGGTTACTCGTGGTGAAGAAGACAACCGTCGCTAGATTATTCGTGGTGTCGTAGACTGCCCCATTGCCGAGCAAGCTGCCCTGAGGGGGGCCGCCGGTGGAAGAAATTTTGCCCCAAACAGGGGTGCCACCCAAACCATTAGCATTCGTAAGAATCCAGTCATCAAAACCGGCAGCGCCCGCTAGGATCATGATCATTCGATTGTGACTGGGGCCGTAGACCGCAGTTTGAGACCCAAACGCTGGCGGCGGCCCTGCGGCACCCTCAGGGACAATGTTCGTCCATGTCGGTATTCCGCCCAAGCCATTGGCATTGCTCAGGACCCAGGTGGCATTGGTGAACACGCCGGATCCAGATGAGGAAGGTGCGGCTCCTCCGGCGACGACCAGCCGATTGTTTATCGTATCGTAGATAGAGGTGGGAGCATACTGCCCTGGCGGAGGGCCGCCCACTGGAGAAAGTTGCGTCCAAGAGGGAGTCCCGCCCATGCCGTTAGCATTAGAAAGAACCCACACGTCAGGAAACGTGTCGAAGGGGAAAACGAAGCCGCTGCCGTTCTGCCCGCCAAATATGATCATCCGATTCGTTGCTGGGTCGTAGCCTGCGGCACCAGCATGGCGTGGGGCGGGCGGACCGCCTGTGGGGAAGAGCTGTATCCATGTCGGTGTCCCACCCAGGCCATTGGCGTTCGTCAGGACCCAAACATCGTTCAGAATCGGAAGGCATCCGCCGCCACACCCACCAAAGATCATCATCCGGTTGCTGTTAGTGTCGTAGACGGCAAAATGATTGCCACGATTGGGAGGCGGGCCTCCTGCCGGGCTCAATTGGATCCACTTCGGCGCACCGTTTAAGCCATTGGAATTGGTGAGAACCCAAACCTCGCTAGTTCCGCCAAAATTCCGCCCATAGAGAACCATGCGGTTCGAAGCTGGATCAAGAACTACTGTTGGCTGGTAGTTGAAAAGCTGTGGCGGCCCGCCGCTGGGTGACAACTGGGCCCAAACCGGTCCGGATCCCTGACCGAAAGACTGACTGCCGAACACCGCGATGAGAAATGCTACTGCCACCGGCAATATGCGTCTCAGCTCCATGTTTACCCTTCCAGGACTAAGATCTCGGCTCCGCGAGCTCTTGGCCCAAAGAACTGCACGAGACCCAATGTGCCCATTGGCTGTTCAACCATCAAAATATCTGCGTTCCCTATTTGAATAGTGAAGAGAAAACGGGAAACGTTTCAGGCAGACCTGAAGAATCTTTTCTGTCATCCGATCATGAGAAGTCTCCCATCGTCGGCAGCGAGCACGCATCGAGGAATGGCCGCTTAGGTGAGGGACTCGCCGTGACTATTTGTTTTTTACGGAAGTTGCGCGGGAGTTCGCATGAGGATATCCGAAGAGGATCAGATTGTCTCTCAACTGTCTGGTGCAACATCAGAGGGTCTACCAACCGATGCAACTATATATTCCTTTAAAAGGAAGCAGTTTCCAAAAGAGGTCGCAAGGATTTTGCGGGTATTGTAGTCGATTAGCGAATCCTGTAGAAACATAAGGATCGCCCTCCGTTTTCTTGGATCCAACGTCATTACCAACGAACTCATAAACGCGGGCGGCGCGTACCAGACTCATGTTAGGCTGACAACCTGAAGCAATCTATCTGGGGAGTGAATATGAAAACCGATCTTTACATGAAGGTAGCTTTGACAATTATTGCTATTTCTCTTGTGGTGATTGCGTACAAGCTGATTCCGGGCCCTGACCATCAGGCGTCTCATACCATCACTTCGGAGCAAGCGGCACTGGCGGAAGGCAAGTTTGCCCATTACGTTGTCACCGGAAACGCGAGCGAATTCACTATCTTTGACCCGCGAACTGGTGACATTTGGACTTACTATCAACACGACTTCGCTAAGGACGACCCCTACTTCGAAGCAAGCATGCACCACACCCGGTTGACGGAACCAGGGCAACCTATTCCTCGAATTACGGTCACGAAGGGATCTTCCAGAACTGAATGATCTGCCGGTACCAATCTTCTGGCGCTCCTACAAGGTTTGCAACTCTCCGCGCAATGCTTTCCAGTCTTCCCATCTGTTTTTGGTCGTGCACCCACGCCCGATGGGTCAAATACAAGGCGATTTGATAATTTCAAAAGATTTTCTCGAAGAAACTCTATCCCTGGAAGGACGCTGATCATTTGGAATAGCAAGTATTTTCGGTGCCGAGCACCTGATGCAACATCAGTAGGCCGAGTGATCAGATCGAGAGTTACTGCTTTAGATTCAAGAGCTTCTGTCCAAGGAAATTGAACCGGGACCTGGAGAGTTGTGTCAATTTTGTGGTTGCAGATACCGCAGGTTTCACTAAGCGCCAACATGTCATTAGCTTGTATTAATGTTGAACTGAAGGACTGGCAGTGGGCAGCGCGTCCTTACGGCTCGTTGACATGGTGCTCCTCGTACAACATGTGCCAGCCCAAACCGATATAGTCAAACGTAGGTCCGTGCTCTTGCGCCTTTGGAGCGTAGAAGGTGCGCATTCCCCGCTGGCCGTCGGCGAAGGTAAAAATTATCGTCTGGTTTTGAATAGAATAGGCGCCTCGCTGCGTTCGGGGATGGTCATAGTAAGCATTGGGTACCAGCATCTGGTCCAAAACCTGATGATCGATGAAGGAGCCATCGGGAGAGAACTGAATATACTGACCGGAACCGTTCAGTCCCCAATTATATTTTCCCGAAAATCTCTTTCCCGTGCAGCGGCACATGGGAACATAAACATCGATTCCTGGATTGAGGGAGGTTTCATTTCGAGTGATGACCTGGCGATCCTCGGCGTAATCTTGCCAGAGGATGTTGATCTGGTTGCCGTTCACCCGGTAACGACCCACCCAACTGCGGTTAGTATCGGGTGCATTACGATATGCAGTGAAATCGAAGCCGATCATCCCCTCCTGGGGTACATCTTTGACGACCCAGCCATCAGGATTGAAAAGAAGCCGTTTGATTTCCATGTGGCCACCGGCTCCTAGCCCGAAACCTGCGTAAATCCCCTCCAGCGCACCGAGCGGCAATTTGTGTGGCGTTTCCTCAACCGGGGCAGCATCCGGAACGGGCGGAACCTTCGAGCCGGGGAGCGCGTCGCCAAAACTCAAGCTGGCGAGAAATGTCTGCCGAAATACATTTTGATAGGCGGAGAGCATCGATCCTGGCGGAACATTGCTCATGAACATTACAGTTTGAATGCGCTGCTTGTACTGCGCGCCCATCACGTAAACCGTCCAGCGCGTTCCGCTTGGCTCGGAGGCGACAGCCGTGGTGTAAATGGCATTGTAGCCATTCCTGGCGTGCAGAGGGGCAGGCAGGCCACCTTGCAGAATTCGATAGGAATTCTTGAAACCGCTCCAGAGCTCATTGAATGACTTTTGCAGGTCGCCGTCAAGATTGTCAGCCGCCAAAGCGATGTAGGTAACTGTACCGGGCGGCGGCGCAGGGGCATAGATGATCGTGGTGTCACCTTTTTCGACGGGATTCCAGCCTGTGGGCATCTTGAAGAGGAAATTTCCTACCTGAGTGTCCGGCGCATCCTGGGACATCAGTGCAGGCACAAGTCCGGAAAGGAATAGAAGAAGTGGTCCAAAGAGCTTCATGAGGAAACTGCCTTCTCCAGTTGGGAGAACTGGCTGAATTTTATACCACCGCACCTCTTTTAGTTTTTCTAGCGGCTTGCAGCTTTGGCGGAGATGCAGCAGTCTCCTGCAGGGATCGGGCTGCCGTGAGGACAGGTGCGTGGATGCCCGAGAAAGGAGCAGATGCTGTCTGTAGCTTCCGGGGAGAGGATGTGCTCAAACTTGCAGGCCTGCTGCTCCACCTCTTTTTCATTCTGTACATGAAAGGTCTGCACAAAAAGGCGCTCGGCCAGGCGGTGCCGCCGGATTACATCTTCCGCCCGCTTGCGTCCTTTTTCGGTGAAGATGATCATCCGGTCGCCGTGATTCGGAGAGTCAATGCTCGGCCGCAGAGAATCATGGCAGCGGTTTAGTATTTGTTTGTGGGTATGCGGCTGGCTGGTGTGCTCGTCGAGTTCAACCAGTCCCATCTCCTGCATGCGTTCCAGGGCCAGGTTGGTAGGCAGAGCGCCATCAACCTCGACGCGTCCCAACTCGGCCGGCTCGCCGTTTTCTGCCAGGACCCAGAGTTCTTCCAGCAGCTCATCAAATTGTTCTTCGTCGGAGAGGGTGAATATTTCCTGCGAAGCAATTTTGCCGTGATGGAGTTCCAGCTTGCGGTCAGCCAGGCGCGCAACTACCGGATCGTGCGTGACCATGATAATGGTGTGTCCCTGCGCATGAAGCTGACGCAGTTCGCGCAAGACAATTTCTTCGTTCAAGGCATCGAGGTTACCGGTAGGCTCATCCGCCAGGATGATATTAGGATCGTTTATAAGGGCACGGGCGATACAGACACGCTGCTGCTCGCCTCCGGAAAGCTGTGCCGGAAGGTGGTTCGCCCTGTCTTTCAATCCCACCCGGTCGAGCGCCTCAAGGGCCTCACTCTTATCGGTCATGCTGTGGAAGTACTGGGCCAGCATCACGTTTTCAAGCGCTGTAAGGTAGGGAATCAAGTGGAATTGCTGAAAGATAAAGCCGATCTTTTCTGCGCGGAAGCGGTTCAATTCGGCGGTGGACATCTCCGCAATATTCTTGTCATCAATCCAGATGGCGCCGCCGGTTGGCTGGTCGAGGCAACCGATCAGATTTACCAAAGTAGACTTACCGGAGCCTGAAGGTCCCATGATTGCCAGCCATTCACCCTGTTTCACGGAAAGGGAAACGTCATCCAGTGCTCGCACCTCAACATTGCTGGAGTAGATGCGGGTCACGTTCTTCATCTCGATCGACATTGAGTCCCTATTCTCCCCTTAGAATGCCCGCGGGTTGTATCTGCCGCAAAAGCTTGAGGGGCGCTGTAGAGGCGATCAGCGCAACGATTATGCTGCCGGACACTACTGGAAGCAACAGTTCGGGACGGGCGGGAATTCCCACTCCAAAGTTTGCCTGCCCAATCCACCACGCTATGACAGTTCCAGCTACGAAACCCAGAATCGCGCCGGCGGCGCTGATCAGGGTGGCCTCTCCAGCAAACAGCATGTTAACGGCTCCATTGGAGGCGCCGAGGGCCTTCATCACGGCAAAATCTTTGCGGCGCTCCAGAACCGATCCGGTTAGAGTGGCCACCATACAAAGAAGAATCAAAAGCACGACTACGGCGGAGGCGGCCAGCACGATGGACCGCGTCCTGCGCAACACCGCGGCCTGCACGGCCGTGATTTGCAACACCGGTTTGATTTCTACCTGGGGCAGAGCAGCGCTGAGCTTTTGCACCTGCTCCTCAATTTCCTCGGGTGTGCCTGCGACCCGCAGTTGAGCAATATTAGGCTGCACTCCGGTCAAAGCAGAGAATTGCTGTCGATCGAGATAGATGCGGCTGTCGTCGTCAGAGCCGGAGCGGAAAACTGCTCCAGGATGAATCTCGAGTGTCTTGTTGCCGAAGCTAACCTTGAAGTCCTCACCTTTGGGAGAGAGCTTCTCAGCAACGCGCACTCCCAGCAATACCTGGCTACTGGAGTTGTTATCAGGAGCAAGGGACCACCAGGAGTTCAATTCTTTGAGGGCCGCCAAATCCGTTCCGCCCACCACCACGGGAGACCCTGAAGGCTCCTGGGCAATCGCATAAGCGATAGGAACGACCTCGCCACGGCTTCCCAGAGCAGCTTTGATGTATGCCAGTTCATCGGCATCCAGGGCACTCTGGCGGGCGGTGACGATCACATTTGCGCCAAATTTACGAAACTCGTGGTTCAGTTTGGCTCCTACGTCGGAGTAAACACTGAGCGCCACAGTCGCCATGGTAGCTACAACCACAATCGAGAGCAGGGCAGTGAGAGCGCGATCTTTACGGACCCATGCGGCCTTCACCAAGAGCGGAAAAAGCAGTTGCCTGCGGCTCATGCATCACCTCGCAGCACCACTGCCGGATCAAAACGCATCGCCTTGCGGACCGCCCCAGTACTGCCAACGAATGCAACCAGCAGCGCGGCAAACAGCACGATGGGCAGCACCACCGGATCAACCGTGATAGAGGAGCCAAACACGCTCTGGCCAACCCGATGCGCCAACACTGCTCCCGCTGCAAAGCCCAGGACGCCGCCAGTCAGGGCCAAAATCCCAGCTTCTGTGAGGAACAGAGAAACCACAGTCATGTTTCCAGCCCCCAGGGACTTCATCAATCCAACTTCCTGGCGGCGTTCAAGGATAGTGGCAGCCATAACTGCCGAGACCGCCAACGCGGAGGCCAGCAGGGAGGCGATCGTCAATAGCAGCATTAGCCCCGAGATACGCGATAAGACTGTACCCTGGTTTTGCTCCACCTGCCGAATCTGCTCCACGCGGACATTGGGCAAGACTTTGCCGATTTGGTCAGCAATCGAAACTGCGTACGGCGAACATGACCAGCGTTCATAGGTAGCCGGTGACATGGCGGCTGGATTCTGGCGGGCAAACGCATCCTCAGGCTTGGTCAAGGCACTCACGATCACTCGCCTTACCGCGTCTGGACGGTTCAGCACCTGCTGTACCAGATGCAATGGAGCAACAATGGCTTCGTCTTCTGCCTCGCCGGTGCTCAGAATCCCGGTGATCCGCAGTGATCTGCCGCCAACTTGAAGCGTGTCTCCGGGATGAATCTCTAGTTTCTGCGCCAGGCTTCTGCCTGCCAGGGCATCTGCGTTGTTGTCCGATGGCCACTCACCTTCAACTTTCCAAAAGCCGCTCACCTTGCGGACGCCGGTGACGAAATTCTCGCCTTCATGCTGAAGAGGTTGCGAAAAATACGTGCCGATCAGGTCAGCGGTGAACGTACGGTCTTGGAATTTGAAGCTCTGGGATGCGGACAAAAAAGGCGCATACCCGAGGATGTTGTGCCCCCAAAAGATGCCCTTGATCTTGATCAAATCTGATTCGTGAATATAGGCGCCTTCGCTGGCCGGCTTCAGATCGATCCCGCCGATGTTGACATCCAGACTATCTTCCAGTGGTGTAATCAGCAGGTTGGCGCTGTTGGTCCGCAGCTCCTGGTTGATTTTGTCGCCGACGTCAGTGGCCAGGGAGATCATGGCCGTACTGATGCTCATGCCAAGGGTGATGGCCAGCACCGCAAATACCTTGCGCCGCTGCTGGCGGCGGAAGGACTCGAATAAAAGGCGGGCAAACATCTTTCTCTATTTGGTAAACACACGAATTTGCTTGGAAAGATCGGCGCGAGCAACAATCACCGCGCTGATGTTTCCCTGGCTGTCTTTCTCTTGAACTGCTTGCAGGGGAATAGGATTGCACCCCCCTGGCTGACCGACGCTTTCCGGATTCACGGGCGCGGCACAATTCTTGCAGGTGATTCCGTGGGCGCTTTTATAGAAGCCGGTCGCTCCGCAAATCTGGCAGGCATCAAAGACGGCCTCTACCTTGTCGGGGGATTTGCGATACAGGAGAAACCGAACATCGGAGCCATTCACGTTTACGCTATAGCGATGCAGATCGCCTATCTGGAGATCTGTGACAGGGATCTTAGCGTTGCCGCTGGCATCAAACGCAATGGTAGCTGCCGGCGAAAGGGCCTCAGTACTCTTGGTGTAGATAAACTCGATGGTGATGGTTGCGATAAAGACAAATGTGGTGACGCATAGCGTTATCGCCCATAAGCGTTCACGGCGAGCTGTCCACTGTAGTTTTCTTTCTTCCGCCTTGGAGACCGCCGCTGCCACCTCAGGACGCTGGCGGCGATATTCCAATAAAATCATTAGCGCGGTCAACACCAAAATCGTCACGAAAAAAAACGCATCATTGCGGACGATAGGACCAACCAGCGCCATCTCCTGCTTGCTGGAGGGCAAAACACCGCTCTCGGAAAGCTCATGCAGTCCGGAGACCACCAACTGAAAGGCAACAAAAAACAGAATCACGCTGGTAACCCGGAAGAACTTCTGCAGGTTAATGCGCACGCTGCCCTTTACGAACATCACGCCAAAAACCACGGCCAGCCCCACTCCCAGCAGGGTACCGATAAAGCTCATCAGTTCGGTCGAGTTCAAGGAGACGCCGGAGAGGATCAACACCGTCTCCACGCCTTCGCGGAAGACCATCAGGAAGACAAAGGCAAACAGCCCCCATTGGGAACCGCCACCCGCCAGGGAGCCGACTTTAGTCTCGATCTCTCCTTTGAGCTTGCGGGCGGTCCGCATCATGAATATGACCATACTCACCACGAAGAAGGCCGCCACCAGCATGACCCAGCCTTCAAAGGCATCGGTATTCAGCCCCAAGCGGGACAGCACCACCGCTCCAGCCACGCTGCCTACAAAAGCAGCAGCCAGGGCGGCATAGACGGTCTTGCGCAGGTCGGTGCGGCCAATCTTGGAGAGATAGGCGAGAGTGATGCCGACAATAAGGGCGGCCTCAATGCCTTCCCGGAGCGTAACGATTAGGGCCTGAAGCATAGTTGATTTTGAAAATGAATTTCAATTTCAATTTCAATTAGAAATTCTACCCAGCAGTGTAGACACAGTCAACAAATTGAAAATTGGGAGGGAAGATCGGGAGATCCGATGATCGGGTGATCGGGTGATCTGACCAAACTTCAACCATAAGGTTTGCTACGCTCCATGCAGGTACATGGCTTTGGTGGTTTTCGATCTCCCGATGATCCGATGACCCGATCACCCGATTTCTTATCCATCCTTGCTGCTTGCCACTGCGTCTAACTGCCTGGGTTACAGTCTGTGTTACGGGTCAACGTTTATACCTCCGCCAGGGAATTTGAACAGCTTCGCTCTCGTTGGGAGTCCATCTGCATCAAAGATCAGGCCACCATCTTTCAGGATTTCGACTGGAACCTGCTTGCGGCCCGGATGTTTGGCCATCGGGAGATGCCTTTTGTCGTCTGCGCTGAGGCCTCCTACGGCCTCGCCATCATTCCTGCCGTACGTCGTGGCATTGACCAATCGTTGCGCTTGCTCGGGGAAGAGTTGTTTGACTACCGCAGCCTTCTTTACGCTGGTGACCAGCAGGTCCTGCGCTCCGCCCTGGCTGCCTTGGCCCACGTGCAAGAACCGCTGGAAGTCGTTGCCGTGCGCGAATGTGACCGGCAACCCGCTATGGACGAACTGGATCTGCTTCCATTTACAGCAGCGCCCGCAGTCAATGGCGCACAGATCTCAGCCGAAAGTTTTGCTTCCATGCACAGCCGCCTGGGACGCAACCTGCGCCGATTCAAAAAGCTGGGCTTCGATCTGAGACTCCATCAGGGTAATACTTCCCAAATGATCCGGGAGATTTATGCGAGAAAGGCCATGCAGGACCCATCCAGTCTTTTCCATGATCCTGGCCGGGTGGAATTTATTGTCCGGGCTGCTCAACTGTCGCCGCAACGCTGCGAGATTTTTACACTAGAGCGTGGCCCGCGTCTGGCGGCTGCGCTGGTCACCTGGCGCGACGGCAACGCTCGCCGGTTCTATACAGGATGGTTTGACCTGGAGTATGGAAAGCTTTCACCAGCCATGACTTTAATCTATGAGGTCACCTGCCAATCCCTGGCCTCTGGCCTGAGTTGCGATTACATGACTGGCGAGCAGCCCTATAAACTGCGCCTGGCCACCAACTCTATGCCTCTCTATCGTCTTAGGGCCACTCCTAAACAATTAGCTGCCCTAAGCGAAGAGCTGATGCCGGAGCTGCGGTTGGCGGGGTGACATTCTTCACCGCTAAGGACGCCAAGGAGCCAATACTTCAGATTGCCAAAATTGCCATAACTGCCAAAATTGTCAAAATTGCCATAATTGAAGAACCCTGTCTCCTGGTTTTCAATTATGGCAATTTTGGCAGTTATGGCAATTTTGGTGTTGATCCTGGCTCTGGAAAGGCCAGTTGCCAGGTGGTGCGCTCCATGGTGTTGAGGAAGCTGGAAAACCACTCTCGGGCATTACTGTCAAAGGGCTGTTCTACTCCATTGACCTTTAATACAAATTGCAAGCTTCCGGAAGAGGGTGTGACCCTGACTTGGCGGACAGTGTTTCCACGGCGCTCATTCACTTCAAAGAAACCTCCTTTGGAAATACTTTCGATCCACGCAGTGTCCTCATTAAACGTGATCTCCTCTTCAGCATGCAGGTCAACATGACAATCTTGCCCTGACCAACTGGCAATCAATCGTCTATGCCGGCCATCGTTATTGATCTCCATGTTGTGATTGTGGCTTGGGCTGCCAACGCAGCCGCCGGCTGCCGTCGCGGTCTGCGGAGCAACCGCAGCGATAGCAGCGTGGGACGGCATTGCCGCAATCTTTGTTCTAAGTGCCGCCACGGCGTGTGAGGTTGAAGCAGTTTGGGCATTCGCTGCGGCAAGCTGTGCGTGAAGTTTTGCAACCCTTGTAGAAGTCGAAGCCGCAGCACGCGGCGCCTCCGCTTCTGCGGCAGCAAGCTGCGCTCTAAGTGCAGCCACGGCGTCAGGGGTGGAGTCCGCTTGCTCCGCCAACGCGGCAAGCTGTCCCCGAAGTTCGGCAATCCTTGGGGAAATCGAGTTGGCGGCCTGGGGAGTGGCGGCGGCCAGTGTGGCAACCTGGGCTTGCAGTTCGTCCACCGCGTGAGGAGTGGAACCAGCTTGTGCTGTGACCGCGGCGGGCTGCATTCGGAGTGCAGCCAACTCATTGGGAGTTGAAGCAACCAGAGCCGTAGCGGGTGCAGCCTTCGAAGACATCAGGCTGCTGCGCGGTGCGGGCGGCGCGACTGGAAGGTTCTGCATCCCACCGGCTGGCGGTTTTCTGTCGACGTCATCAATGATCTTCCAGGCGAGGGCGATCTGGTCAGGGTGGCCCCGCACGACGATGGCATTTTTCGAGCGTATGAGATAGATGCTCTGGGGCTCCAGAATCTTTCGAAGAGCATTCACCAGGTTCTCAAGATCAGCGGGAGCCGAGACATGGTGAAGATAGAAAGTTTTTGTGACATTCTCCATGTGCTCAGGACGTGGGGTGACGGGGGCGGCAGGCGCCGCTTGTGGCATTGGGATGGCTGGTGGCATTGGGGCCGCCTGAGGAATCGGAGTAGTTTGAGGAGCATCGGGCATGGGCGGGACATCGCGCACCCCGCCAATGGGCGGCGTGGGCATGTGCGGAGCGACAACACCTCCACTCGGAGGAGCGGGCGCAACCTGGGATGTTGGAAGCTCAGGCGGCATCGTTACTTCCGGCGATGCTTTCGGTTCTATTGACTCCGGTGGAGTAACCGGCTGCTCCGCATCAGGGGTAGCTGTGGGAGCGACCGGCGCAGGGGCAGGAGCGGGCGAGGCTGGTTGTTTCGAACTTCGATTCTGCGAAGCCGTGGATTGAAGAGCTGCGAGAGGCAGCACAGCACAAAGAGTCAATACAGCAATAGCCAAGGTAGTTGAGCGCGAGACCGAACCCCGACGCAGCGCGGGATTGAGTAATGCCATAACACGTCCCTCCAATTGTGAGCGCCGGGCCATGGCCAGCGCCGCAGTAAATTCCGGTTGCCGCAGTGAAGAAGCAATCTCCAGTAACTCATGAGCGTATTCTGATGCCTTTGCTCCTGAGGCGAGAACATAGTCGTCGCAAGCCTGTTCGCGTTCCGCGCGCATGGTGCGGGCTGTGAGCCAGACCAGGGGATGGAACCAATAGACCGCAGATGCGATCTGGCTGAGGGCCTGAGACAGCGTGTCCAGGCGCTTGATATGGGCCAGCTCATGATGCAGGACCGCGTCGCGCCGAACTGCTGACCATTCCTGATAGTCCGGCGAGAGAATCACTTTCGGATGCAAAGCTCCACTGGTCAGCGGCACCTCGGTGTCTTTACTTTCCAAGAGCGCCACCGAACGCCGGATTCCCAAGCGGTGGGCCTTGCTGCGTATTTGCACTCCCCAGGAAGGATCATCGAGAGGAGCAGCCTTCCGAACCAGCAAGGCAAATCGGGACCGGCTCATCAGCAGACGAACCATGCCGAGCATCATTCCCAAAAGCCAGACTACTAGTAGTGCTTGTGGCCAGTTCATCGCCGACTTTGGTCTTGAAACCGGCGCGGCGGCTGATCTATGAAGAAGAAGTGGCTGTTCAAGGTTGGCAATCGGTTCCGGCGTTGCCGGTTCGACACTGTGGCTGGAAAAGGCCGGCACGACAGCCGCAGCGGTAGTGGCCGATTCAGTCGATGAGGCCGCCGAGACTGGGCGCAACGACACTTGCGAAAGGACTTTCCAATGCCAGGCGGGCAGAAGGGAAGCGAGTACAGGGAGCAACAGTATTGCGCAGAGAGCACAGGCGCGTACCGTGTGCCGCAAGGCAGCAGAGCGGTTCTTCAGCGCGAGTCCGGCAACCCAGGCCAGCACCAGCAATACCGTCGCTTTCAATGTGGCATCAAGAATCATGGCAAAGAGCGAGGCAAAGGTGTTCATCGTTATCTCCCTTCCTGTCCCGCTTTCCTGATCAGTTGGGAAAGGTATTGCCGGTCTTTAGTGGTGAGACGCGTGTCGGACAGTTCCAGCAGCGCCGCAACGGCCTGTTCCGGAGAGCCGCCGAAGAAGGTCTGCACCATGTGCTTGAGGGCTGAGGTGCGTACCTTGCGCGTGTCCTGGGCCGGCAGATAGAGGTATTTGAGACCTTGCTGTTCATGGCGCAGATAACCTTTATCTTCGAGCAAGCCAAGCATTCCGCGCACAGCCGAATAGCTGGGCGGATCGGGAATCTCAGCCCGAACCTCGGCCACCGAGGCCTTGCCGCGCCGGTAAATCACGTCCATGATCTGCCGTTCACGGCGGCCTAGCTGTAAATGTTTTTCGTTCGACATGGTCCTCCTGGATTGAGCTATGTGCTAATCCACTAGCACATGCTAATACACTAGCAGAGATTGTCAAGAGAAAAAACAAAAACCTCTTAACCGCAGAGGTCGCAGAGAGCGCAGAGAAATCGGGGAATCGGGAGATCCACGGCTAGCCGGGACAGGTCCGGTGATCGGGAGATCAGAGCCGCAACCAAAAGAAAAACCAACTTCTTACCGCTGATTTGCGCGGATGAACGCTGATAAACCAAAACCTTTGAAACACGGAGGACCAAAGGAAGCCGAGGAAACCAAAACCCATAACCAAGAAGGAACACGAGGTAAAGACGAAGGACACGCTGGAAGGTAACGAAAATCTTCATAAAATCCTTCGTGGCATGGCACGAATCTGATTGTTAGCAATACAGAGCAGAGCGCGGATCTGCGCGGATATATGCGGATTAGTGCGATTTACCACGATATGTTTGCCGAAAATGCCAGGGCAGGACAACCAGGTCCCGGTAGTTTTGTTGTACTCATAAGCTCAATCAGAGCTTGACAGGCATCATCGCCGCAAGTACTCTACATACCTAGAAAGCTAGGTATCAACAGAATGGGCAAAAACGATCTTCTTCAGGGAGCGCTGGAACTGCTGGTACTCAAGACGCTGGCACAGATGGGCAGTGTGCATGGGTATGGCATCGCACAGCGCATTCAGCGCGTGTCTGACGACCTGTTGCGCGTGGAAGAAGGATCGCTGTATCCGGCGCTGCACCGCCTCGAGCAGTTGGGGTGGATCAGCTCCGAGTGGCGAACATCGGAAACGAAGCGCAGAGCAAAATACTACAAGCTAACACCTGCCGGCCGGAGGCAGTTGGCCAAAGCGCAGGAAAACTGGGAACGAGTGGTTCAAGGCGTCTCCAGCGTGATCAAGTTCGCCTGAGGAGGCATATATGTCTCTATTCAACCGCATTGCCTCGCTCATCCGCAGCCGCAAGTTGGAACAGGACCTTGAGGATGAGTTGCGCTCCCACCTGGAGATGCGCGCGGAGGCAAACGCCAGCGCCGGCATGAGCGAAGAAGATGCGCGGCGGGAGGCAGCGATGCGTTTTGGCAACAAGGCGGCCATGAAAGAAAATACGCGGGCTGTCTATATTGTTGCCTGGCTCGAGAGCGTGCTGCAGGACCTGCGGTATGGATTTCGAACTCTGCGCCGGTCTCCGGCATTCAGCATTGTGGCTGTTGTGACCGTGGCACTCAGCATTGGCATTACCACGGCGGTCTTCACCATTGTAAACTCCGTGCTTCTGCGTCCGCTGCCCTACCCTGATCCAGGGCGGTTGATTGTGGCAGCCACGCTCGACCCGCGTGAGCATCTACCTGCAACTCCGAATCCGGACTTCGCCGCGTGGCACGAGCAGAACACTACTTTGAAGAATGTGACTGCCTATACCAACGACGATTTTAATTTCCGCGGCGCAGGCGAACCGGCGCGGGTCACTGGCGCTGAGGTGACCAGCGATTTCTTCTCGACTCTGGGAATTCTGCCTCAACTCGGCCGGCCGTTCGCAAAGGCTGAAGACCGGCCCAACGCGGACCACGTAGCCATTTTGAGTTACAAATTCTGGCAGGAGCGCTTTTCAGGAGATGTCCATGTACTGGGCCGGAAGTTCAAACTCGACGATCGTATTTATGTCGTCATAGGCGTGATGCCAGGGAGCTTTCGTTTTCCCGACAACAGCTTGCAACCTTCTATCCTGATTCCGCTCGATTACGATCTCAGCACTGTGACACAGTTGCTTCTTCTGAATGTTATCGGACGGCTGAAGGACGGCGTGACGGAACAACAAGCGTATGCCGATCTTGACCGTATCAGCCAGAAAACGCTAAGCCAGTACCCGGCAGGGATGCAGGGTTTTCTTAAAGGCCGCACGATCCAGGTCACCAGCCTCGGCACATCACTGGTAGGCGATGTCCGGAAGCCTTTGCTGGTCATCCTGGCTGCCGTAGCCTTCGTTTTGTTGATCGGATGTCTCAATCTCACCAGCTTGCAGTTGGCGCGGTCAGTCGCGCGGACTGCTGAAATGGAGATGCGCTCCGCGTTGGGAGCAAAGCGCGGCCGCCTGACGCGCCAGTTACTCACGGAGAATGCTCTCCTCTACCTGCTTGGCGCAGGGATAGGACTCTGCCTGGCCCTGGCTGCCGTGGCAACGGTGCGCGCAGCTACTGCGAAGGTGCTTCCGGCTGTGACCACCATAAGTGTGGACCGCTGGGTGCTGGGTTTTACAGCAGTCGTGACGCTGGGATGCTCGATGTTTTTCGGGCTGGCGCCGGCCCTGTGGCTGAACAAAAAAAGAATCGTGCGCCAGCCAGGAGAGGGGCGGCTCACGACCGGACGTGGACATCGGAGATTGCGCAAGGTGCTGCTGGTGGCTGAGGTTGCTCTGGCGCTGGTGCTGTTGGCCGGAGCAGGCCTGATGATTCACAGCTTCAGCCGAATCATGCGCGTGAATGCCGGCTTCAATCCCAGCCACGTGCTGACCGCTCATGTCACTTTAGTGCAGAACGAATTTCCCAAAGGGGAACAACAAATCGCATTCTTCGATACGTTGCTGCAGCGCGTGCAAGCCCTGCCAGGAGTTGAGTCGGCAGGTTTGACCAGCACAGTACCTCTTCTGCCGGAGCAAATCACGATGACCGTGCGAATCGAAGGCCAACCCATGCCGCCCCCAGGCACACTGGCTCCGACGGCCTTCGCGATGAGTGTAAGCCCCGACTATTTCCGTACGTTGCAGACGCCCATCCTTGCGGGCCGTGGTTTCACAGAAGCCGACAATCAGAACGCAATTCCGGTTGCGATTGTGAATCAGGCGTTCGCCCGGAAACTTTTTGGTGCAGAAGGCTCTTTAGGCAAACGGATCATCGGTGCTGTTGGATCACCGGTGACGATTGTGGGCGTAGTTGCCGACGTCCACCGCTCCGGGCTTGATCAGGACATTGCAATGGAGCTGTACCGGCCCTACGATCAGATTTTCATGTCCATGGCATACCGCATGTCCATCGTGCTTCGCAGCCGGACAGATCCGGCAACGCTCGCGGCGGCGCTGCGGCGCGAAGTAGCGAACCTTCATGGCGGCCAACCAGTATTCGATGTGGCCACCATGGACGAGCTTTTGCGCGAGTCGCTCGCGCAACGCCGTCTTAGTCTGATGCTGCTGGCCTCATTTGCCGTGCTGGCACTGGTTTTGGCTGCGGTGGGCATCTATGGCGTCATGTCGTACTCGGTGGCGCAGCGCTCCCAGGAAATCGGTATACGCATGGCGGTGGGTTGCAGTCCGGGACGTGTCTTGCGATTCGTGCTGCGCGAAGCAGCCTGGGTGACCGTTCTGGGAGTGATCGCAGGTTTGGCAGGGGCACTATGGCTCACTCGTTTTATCGCCAGCATGCTGTACAACACACAACCTTATGACCTGGTGAGTATGCTCTCTGCCTCAGCATTGCTGGTAGCAGTTGGTGTGCTGGCGGGCGCCGTGCCCGCGTATCGCGCCAGCCGATTGGATCCTGTGATCGCGCTGCGGAGCGAGTAGCTGAGCCCGAACACGCAGGCCTCATCGGACTGCGGTTCGAGACTGTTCCTGCATTCAGGCTGAATAGTCATCGTCAATGCCAGAGGCAGAGCATCTGGAAATGGAAAATGAAGATGCACAAATCACAGAAGATATTTGGACCTGAAGGCTGGATGGTAGGCCCGGCCTGATTCGAACAGGCGACCCTCTGCTTAGAAGGCAGATGCTCTATCCAACTGAGCTACGGGCCCGTGCATACTATTTTAACAGCACAGGTTCCAGTGCCGTCCAGACTGATTCCGAAACCGCACCCGTTGACCAGAATGGTTCAATGTAAGCCTTAACTGAACGGTATTGCGGCTAGCAAGCTCACCTCTAAGACAGGCCAAACCTGACACAAACAGCGTTCGCCTGGCCATAGCCTCGGTCCATTTTGGGACAATTTTGCTTTGATGTTTTCAATTGTAACGGCGGCCTGCCAAAAGCCTTACAGAGTAATGAAAGGCAGGAAAGAAGATATGAATGCTCTGTTAGATTTTTGTCGCGCTGTTCTCAGTTCTGGACATCCCTTACTCTCCGTTACTCTGTTTCGTATTCTGATGGCATTTTGGCCATGCAAAAAGCGCCTGTCGGCCCCGTTGAGTTATAGAGTAAGCATTACCCGTCCACAAAAAAACAAAAAACACAACCCGCGTGCTCACTGATGCCCGTTGTCAGGTGTGTGGCGATAATTGTTATTGCGGCCTAGTCGTCCGAAACGGACTACTTTGATTGCCATCTCCATTACAACCAATGCAGCATTCAGTCCTTCGAGCGCTTGTAACCTTTTTGGGAAATATCGCTTAAAGGGGAATGAAGTCGTTCCCAATGTCATAAAAGATTAAGGGGGCGTATGCGTTTGCAGCTAAAGATAGAGTTAGACAATGTTTTTCAAAACGGGAAGCATTGTGATGGCGACCGAGCGGGCGCGTTGGAAGAGACAAAGAGCTCTCTGTCCAGACATTATTTGGAGGTAGAGTCCCTAGCTCACCGATACCTAGGGCGCGGGTACGGAAACGCCGATGTGGAGCGAGCCTTGATTTCATTTTCCGAGAAGACACTTCCGAAGCTTTTGCGTGATTTCAAGCCACTCGACGGCAGGTTCGGTAACTTTTTTGAAACACGTCTGAAATGGCATTGTTTCGACTACAAAAAACTGAAACGGAATCAGCCCACCGCCGACCTCGCTTCCGTGCCAGCATTTGTATTGAGCACAGACAGCAATAATCCTGAAACGGCGCTGCTGCGCCAAGAGCTACGTGAGATTGTGAATGACGCTATGCGGGGTATGAGAAATGAGGACCGCCAGGTCCTCAGATGGCACTATTTTGAAGATTTCTCTGTTAAAGAAATCGCGAAAATGCTTTCTCGGGACCCAGAAGCGACGGTTGAGGAAGGCGCAGTAAAGACCCGCCTGCACAGGGCACGCGCACGCCTTGAGGTGATTCTGGCAGCTAAAGGCTTGACCAATAAATATGTTGGAGGTTCGCTATGAAACGCTGGGAGTCAGATAAGGAGGCTTGCCCTCATTTGAGCAACGAACAAGTTGTCGGGTTCTTGTTAGACCGGATGACCGAAAACGAAGAAGCGGAGATATACAGTCATCTTGATATATGCGGCGAGTGCGCCGACGACATGGCACACATGACCGGGGTGCTGCTGGAAAGCGACCACAGCAAAGAGGCGCGGCCAGCAAAGGTAATTTCGGCATTTGAGAAAGGATGGGACAAACTTATGAAAGACCATTCCCAAAAAGAAGAGAAACGCCGGGATGGAGTGCAGACCTGGGCGAATATTCAAAAGCATTTAGACACAGACATCAAGAGGATGCTTGCTGAATGGGCGATACAGTATTTCAAACTGAATAGCGGCGCCCCGGGAGTCTATTGCGATGCGGGGTCAAGCAATCTGTATGTATGGGAAAGATTGGCCGAGCAGATTCGGAAAGGTTATTCCACCCAGACAAAAGTAGTCACCAACAATCTGATGATCTTGAGTCACTTTGCAAACGATCCTTCGCCATTGCTGCATGGAGCGAAGATGGAAGTGGCAGGCGACATATTTGACGGCCTTCATCAGGCCCTTTTTGGAAGAAGAAGCATTCTTCGAAAACTTCAGTCCCTTCATGCAGATGTGTCCTATATAGGCACGAATGGTTTCTCCTTTGGAGAGGATGGATCGATCTTGTTCGGCTATCATGCTGAGCTTGAACGCGAGGTAAAGTGTTTGTTGTTTGAAAATCATTGTAACGCGCGTGCTCGCGTCATCTTGGCTACACCGCGCAAGATCGGAAACCCTGGCAGCACCGTTATCGACATACTGAAGCTGAAGCGGCTTGATGTTCGATATCCTTTATATCTTGTCACCGCACCGCCAATGCCGGGAGAAAGAGAGGCCTACGAAACCGCTATGCGGATTTACAGAAGCGCCAAAGTGCAGAAAGAAATAGAGGCCCGCGATCTGAATTTTATTTGGCTTGAGGTCCGTGGGCCGAATGCCGGGGACGAATATAACATCACAGAAGCCGTTCACCATGATCGTGTTTATCTTGAAGAATCATGCTCAACTACGGTAAGACCGAAGGCCTAAGGAAATGAATGTCATCTTGCGCGCCGTATGACAACGGTACGGAATCGCAAGGATCAAGGATTTCTTATGTCAGTTCATGGCTTTTTTCTTGTACCGCCATCGAGGCCGTACTGTTTGGTATGCCCGACGTGTGGCGGCACAATTACTTGGAGGGGGCCGGTCAAAGATGAGTCGGCCAAACTGCAAATACGCTGCACGCAGTGCGGTCCGTATTGGAGAAGGGCCCTTGAAAGCAGTCCTGACAGGCCCAGTGTGGATGGGCCAGCAGAAGAAATTTTGAGGGCTTTTCTTCTTATGGCGGACAATATCGAATAAAGATGTAACGCGAGGCAATCCAGGTAGCTCGCAGAATCCAAGGGAACGCGATTACCAACGTTTCTGCCTTCTGCTGGTTTTGGTGCAACAATGACACAACCAGGTTTAAGGACACGCAAGACTCAGAAGGAGAAGGTCATGTCTTTGAAAATATCGTATGTGCTCGTGTTGGTGTCGTTACTAGGAGTACGTTCCAGCGTTGCGCAAGACCCCACCAAAGTGGAACCTACACATTACAGATTGGGCTTTGAGAATGAACACGTGCAGGTCGTATATATCCATTATGGCCCGCACGAAAAGTCGGCCCTTCACGACCACCCGCCCGGTGTAGTGGTTAACCTTTCCAACGGACACCTGCGGTTCGTCGATCAGAACGGAAAGAGTCAAGAAGTTCGAGCCACTCATGGGGAGGCCCGGTGGTTTCCAGCATTCAAGCACAAAGTAGAAAATCTGAGCGATACCTCTTATGACGGAATCTATATCGGGGTCAAGGGCATCGCGGCCACCACAACTGCTGATTTAGATATGCCAAGTCTGGATGGGCCAACAGAAGAGATCGTAAGTGCCTTTCTTCTTATGGCGGGAATATCGAGCGAAGAGGCGCACCGGAAACTACCCAGGCCGTTTTCAGCACAGGCAGGGAAGCTGGTCAAAGATCGGTGATCTTTTTTCTTGACCGGTAACCGGCAGTTAGGTTCGAGCGGTTCTCATGTACCTTAAGTGCGGCAGAGCAGTTCCTTCGTTTTCATCACAGCGGGGCGGCTGTGCCACATTTTTAACGCAATTTTGTTGAGACCTTTACTCTTCTTTGGAAAGCTTGGCAGCCTGGCTTATAGACGGGTTTGCACGACCATGCATTTGATCTGTGGTTAGTGGAATTCCGTTTCCCAGATTCACTTTTGCCGGCAGCGCTATCGGCCCAAAAGCACGCCGTAGAATACGAAGTTGTTTAATCTTGATGTCGCCGGTTCCGGTCACAGAACCGGCCTCGATTTGCTTAATTTTAGAGTCCTCAATTTTCAAGATCAGACCGCTGAGCTTGATCTCCATCTGGGCTTGCACAGTGATTCGCTTGGTAAGGTTTCCCAACGCAATCTCGATATAGGGTTCAAATTCCGAGTAAATGGTATGGTCATGGAGCGGTATATGGGCGGTTGCTTCTTTTGACTTGGTTCCCTCCGCCAAACGTCTTATAACATCGCTCTCGCGCCAGGCAGAGGTGATCATCTCCATCACATCAACATTCAGGAGTTCACCTGCCTTCCGGCGTATTTCTCCCTCAAGGGCCTTCCATAGCAGGCCACGCACTCCTTTTGAAAGGCGCTCTTTCGCGGAGTTGGACTCTTCCGCGCTGGCGCCTGAGGCCAGCACTTGGTCGCAGAAATTCTTATCTGGAAGTCTAAGCAGCGTATTTATCGTAAAAGGGGCATCCGACATGGGCGTCTCCTGCTTTCCTAAATGAGCCGATCATAGGACGAAAATGCGAGTTTCGATACGACGGGGGACCGTACGCAACGAATGTGAAACCCCGCATCGCTTTCAACCACAACCGAAGAGATGCTGTAGTGGCCGAGGTCGGTCATCACCAACACCGCGCCTTTCAGCATTCGGCGTGCCTTATGTGTCCCATAGGCCGCCACCAAGAGCAATAAAACCGACGACAGGGGCAGCAGGGTTTTCAGCCACACGGGCGAAAAAGCTTCGATCTGAATTGGGATGCCGGCCGCCCGTCTGTCCTGGTCTGCAATGACCGTGACGGTGGCTGAGTACTTTCCCCGGGAGCGATATACATGTGTTGCTTCAGGTGAATCCTGGCAACTCTCCGGACTGCCATCTCCCCACGAAAAGCAATATCTCAGCGGCTTTCCCGAAGAAGGAATAGGATGCAGCTCTGCGTGGAAACTCGCCGGCTTTCCAACTTCCGTACGTGAATCAGAGTAGAGCGACACGCTATACGAGATTGGCGAAGGAGAACCTTCACCCATCGTGGAGGATTCTGTTCCAGCAGGGTTGACTTGACCTGCCGTTTGCGTCTGAACCGGAGCCCAAGGCGAAATGGTTCGAGTGCGAATGTGCGCGCTCTCGGCTTTCTGCTGCAAGGTTGAATTGACTGGCGTGGGCGTCGTGGTCGCGTTTGTAGGAACTGGAGCGTCATAGGACTGGACGGAACCAAGGTCCATGGCTTCTTCGGAAGTACCGTTGCTGGCCAGGGTAAAGCCGCGTGCGTCGGTTGTGAAGGTCAAGTTCACTGAAGCCACCGTGGTGGCGCTAACAGCAAGATTTGCTTTTGCGCTACTTTGCGTCGGTCCGCCTTTCTGAAAAGCAACCAAGGCTGAAGCGGCGTTGGAGGCGATCACGGCCAGCGCCAAGCCAAGCGGTAAAGCCGATCGTCCATTGATATTGCAGTTCCTGGTATGCATGGCCACGTCTTGCCTTCCGCCAGCAATGATGAAAAGGCTGAAATGGGAGGTAGATGCGCCATTGCACTTTGGAAAGAACTTGCACAACAATTCAATGCAAACCGCATCTTTCCTAAATTGGGAATATGCTTCCCTGCATCACCCAAAAACGACGAACGTTGATTTCTTCCTTCCAAAGCAACTGCAATTTAATTCTGTACCCAGAGTTTCTTTTGCGGTGAATCCATCGGAGGCAACACGGCAGGCGGTAAATGGCGGAGTTTCAAAATTCTTAAATCTGGGTCGAAAAAGGCTTTGCAAGTCTCTGATTCCAAAATCCTTCTCCATGCCCGGAGCCTCAAAAACCTTGTAACGAACCCACGTCTCACGTCACTACCTTATAAGGGTCGTTTCTTCGATTTCCAACCCTGAACTCGTTGTGCGTAAAGGCCGGAGACACGGGGTTGGGTCATCGGACAACTATGGAGGAACAAGGAGAATGAACACTAGCAAAATTCTGATCGCCATTCTAACAATCTCTCTTGCTGGAACGGCAGCCTATGGACAAGGAACCCCTGCGGAACTCCACGGACCAGTACGCCCTCCGGAGCGTATCGACCTCTCTCTCATCAACCATCCAGTATGGGTGGTCAGAGATTCCAGAGATCTGAACTCGCCGCTTGACTTCAACAAGAAACTTGCTGAAAAGCTAAAGACACTGCTTCCCCAAGGTGGAGACCCTTACGTGGCGTCCAGGGGATTTGAGAAGCTTAAAGAATTTGTGACCACTGTCCGTGCGGCGAACAATCTGAATCTCCCGTTTTGGGAACTCAAGAGCAAGATGGCAAACGGCTCGTCTAAAGAGCTGCGGAAGGCAATTCATGCACTCAAACCGGATGCAGACCCGAAAGCTGAAGAGAAGAAAGCCAACGAGCAGGCGAAGCAGGACATAAAAGACTCCAAACGATCCTGAGTTATAGAAAATACAGGGCAGGGTTCGAGCATATTTGGATCAAACATTTGGCGAGCAACATCTTTCACTCGCCCACTCTTCCAGCCGGGCGCGATGGGCGGCGCTTAGAACAATCTGCTGCCGGTGCGTTCGAATCAGCGTGATTGCTGAATCCACCGAGGGCGCAATCTGGCTGGCAAGCAGCCATGCGGCAATCGTCATGGCACTTCGGGAATAGCCCAGGGCGCAGCAGACAAGTGTAGGTCGTATCGTTTGCAGAGCTTCAATGGCGTTGACGGCTGCTTCCAGATCAGCCAATTCGGGAACCACCAGGTCGAGCATTGGTATCCTACGGCAGACAATGCCTCTGGCATTGATCGGTAGCTCGGGCGCCAGATCCACGACTGAAGCGATTCGCAATCGATCTCGCTCGGAGCGAGTCGGCAGACGGCCCAGCCAGATGCCCGGGACGATTTCGTGGGCGGTCGGTTGGCCGCGCGTCCAGCAACGCGAATTCAGCCAAGCTGCCGCCATATACGGGGCGAGCAACAGGGCTGCTGGCCAGGACATCACTCCCTCCTGGTTGCGGAACAGTTGAGGTGATCTGGTCCGGTAGACGATGGCGACCATCAGGCAAGCACCCGCCGGCCAAAAGAGCAGCCATGCTATTCCACCCAGCCGCCACGCTGCGGCGCCGAGGCAGGTAGCGCCGATAAGATAAAACGAGCCAATCCTATTCTGGTGCGAGCGCTTGGGCGCGATCCTGAGAACTGCAGAGGCATTCAAGCGCCGATCCTCTGAGCGATGGAGACGGTGAAGATGCCCCAATCATCGATCCATTGGTCAATTTTGCGGAAGCCGACCGCTTCGACCAATTGGTCCATCTCCGCCTGGGTCCGCCTCCGCATGATCCAGGGACGGAAATCGCGATGGCTGGGAAGCGTTCTCGCGATCATCTCCAGTTGAGGATGAAAGGGTTGTCCGGTATATACGAGGAGTCCGCCGGGCACGATCGCGTCCGCCAAACCAGCGAGGGATTCGCGCACCGGCTGGTTATCGGGGAACAACTCATATAGCCCGGAAACAACCCCCAAAGTGGGGCGCGGCCAAATTGTAGCGATGGAGGATCGATCGAAAGCATCGCCTATTTCGAATCGCACGGTCCCATCCATCTTTTTCTCTTTGACCAGCGCCCAACCCATCCTCACATTCATCTCGCTCAAGTCTCGCAATAACACTTCATCCGCTTCCACCTGGTCTCGCTCCAAGGCCTCCAGCACATAGCGGCCTTGTCCGGCAGCGATGTCCACAATCCGCACCTCTAAGCCTTTGTTACGCAACATTGCCATCGACTGAAGCAACGCGTGAACGATGTTCTCCTTGCGTACTCGAATCCCTTGCCAGCCGACCGAGTTGATGTAAACCCGGTCAATCAGCCTGCCAATGGGCGTGGCCCCTGAAGCCTGATTGCGATAAACGTAGTCGAGGGTGCTGCCCGAATCGAAGCCGGTTTCGAGTCCCAGACGTATCCCATCTGACAGGTGGCCAACCGCCTTCATGCCGCGCTTGATCAGGGCATAGCGTAGTCGTTTCCGCGAAAACATCGGCAAGGGCCGGCTCAGCTCGTCGAATTCAGCTTTGGTGTAACCACTCTGGTCGGAGTCGAGCAGTGGCGTCGTTTGGCATGGCCAGGCGAACATTCTCAGGATAAATTTCCGCGCCTTCTCCATCACCAGGTAACGGCCTCTTTCGCCTAGAACGTCATGATAGAACCCTTCGAATAGATGCTTTTCTTTCACCAACGTTCCCAGCCGTTCGAAAAACTCGAATTGAGGGCCTAGATGTACCACCCAGTCCGACTCTGGAATGAGGAGCTGCGTGGGAACTTGAATCGCTTCGGCATCGGCGACGATACGCTCGCTGGTGCTGTAAAGTCCCAAAAGCGCGCGAACGGAGATGGGCCGTGTGATCAACGGATCAGCCTTGTATGAAGCGATCCGCTCCGGATCGTGCGTCAGGGCCCGTGGCTTTACATAGGAGTTGACCTGAAATTCACCGATCAAGCGATGGAGCAACTTCAGTACCGGACGGGCGAATGGTACATACAGTTTTATCTTGAAGGCCGGCGCAGCCAACACCATGCAACGGACTTTGGGCGCATAGTCATGCGCCCAGGCGGCCGCAAGGACACTACCAACACTTTGACCGAGGATGGCTATATTCTCGAAAGGAATGCCATAAGTGGACGAAACATGGCGAACGAAGGTATCTACATCTTTTATTAATGTTCCCAGGCTGGGTGAGCTTCCTTTAGGCAGTGGGGAGCGGCCGTGTCCGCGGGCGTCCCAGGCGAACATGGCAAAGTTGGGAAGCTCCAGTTCTTCGACGACGTGCTGGAAGCGTCCTGAGTGTTCGTGCCCCCGGTGAAAAAGAATGATCGCCTGCTTTGCGGATCCGCCAAGCGCCGGCCAATAGCGATAGAACAACTTGGTTCCATCGCTCGTTTCGAAAAAGCACTCCTGCGCAGTACGGCCTTCTGGATTGAGAAGCGCAGGTCCCTCATAGCGGCCGGAGTCGACTTCCGGAAGCGTGCTTCGGAGTTGGTTAATAGCGGCAATCGCCAGCAGGACCGCGAATAATTTCCAGACCAGCAACGGCTCCCAATGTCCGGGCCGCCAGCCGGAGCCCAGCCACAAGGCAATCGCGCCGAACAGAACAGGAATCAGGTGAGTGCTGGCCATGGCTGCCGGTAAAACAAAAGTGTTGAATCTGCGCCACATTATGCCCTCCTTACTTACATCAACACGTTAGTTGGGCGTGGTTCAGGCGAGCAAGCGGCAAAGCATGTCACTCGGAATGTGTCGTGGAATGTCGTGGTCTAACACGCAGGACGGCAAACCCTTACCGCAGATTTGCGCGGATGTAGACGGATTTGTATGATCCTGCGCTTAGACCGCAGAAGAAGCAAAATATTCTCAGAAAGAAAAGACTTTTTTTGAGCGGTGTTGCCCCAAGCGGAAGAAGACGGTGCTTATTAAGCGAGTGGAACTTTCTCCAGCCACTGTGCAACCCTTACGTTCCATCCCAACTTGGAGGAGATGGTTTGTTGCAGCAGGGAAGCTGCCTCAGGTTCACCATGGACCAGGAATGTTGTTTGCGGCTTTTTCTTGAAAGTTTGCAGCCAGCGGAGCAACTCCTCAGTATCGGCGTGATCGCTGAATTGTTCCAGTGAGGCTATTCGGGCCCGGATGGGGACGTCTTCGGAAAAGATGCGCACGGATTTAGCGCCGCTCTTGATGGTGGCTCCCCTGGTTCCTGGGGCCTGGAAGCCGATAAAGATGAGCTGATTGCGCGGATCGGCCAGCCGCTGCATCAGATGATGCAGGATTCGGCCTCCGGTCACCATGCCACTGGAAGAGACTATGATGCAGGGATAACGGACTTCATTAATTTTCTTAGATTCTTCTTGTTTAACGGCAAAGTGAACGCCCTCCCAATTCTTCGGTGAGCCATACTTATCGACTAATTTGCGAGATTCTGCACTGAACTCACTGCTGTATTTCATGAAGATCTCTACTGCTTTGATGGCCATAGGGCTGTCCACAAAGACAGGGACACGGGGAATTTGGCCGCTCTCCATCAGGTCCTTCACGATGAAAAGGAATTTTTGGGTGCGTTCGACAGCAAAGGCCGGCACAACGACGCTGCCGCCATGATGGACCGCGTTACTGATCAATTGCGCGAGTTCGGGCCGGACATCGTTATGCGGATGTGCGCGGTTGCCGTAAGTGGATTCCATTACCAGCATTTCCGCGTCTTCATTGTCAGCCGGCCCGGCATGGACCACCCGGCCCGGTGTTGTGGGCGCGAGCGGTATCCGGCCGATATCTCCAGTGAATAGAAACTTATGCTGGACCCCATTCCTTTTGAGAAAGAGCTCCACCATGCACGATCCCAGAATGTGCCCGGCATGAACAAAACGGAAGGAAATCTCTGGGGACACTTGCTTGAGTTCATCAAACCCGACAGGTTGGAACAAAGCCATGCAATCTTCTGCTTCTTCCAGCGTGTAAAGAGGCAAGGCAGGAGCATGCTTGGATGTGCCTTTCTGGTTGTGAAAGCGGGCGTCTTCTTCCTGCAGGTGGCCGGAATCCGGCAGCACCACTGAACAAAGGTCAATGGTGGGTGCCGTGGCATAGATAGGTCCCTTAAAACCTTCTTTCACCAGGCGTGGAATCCATCCGCAATGATCAAGGTGGGCGTGGGTAAGAATGACCGCGTCGATTTCACGGGCTGCTACAGGCGTCTCCTGCCAGTTGCGGGAGCGCCATTCTTTCTTTCCCTGGAACAGTCCACAGTCAATCAGTATTTGAATACCGTGTGTGCCGTCACCGTCGCTGGAAGTATTGATAAGGTGTTTCGATCCGGTTACGGTGCCCGCAGCACCGAGAAATTGCAGGTAGGCCACAGTCGCTCCCTGGAAAAGAGTTTAAATCTTAAACTTGAAATTGAAAATTTCAAATTCCAAGACTGCCCTTGCGGACGGGGATGGAGATTCGGAAGCAGGTTCCGTGAATGCGATCGCCAACGCGGCTGCGGGCCCGGATGGTGGCCCCATATTTTTTCAGGATTTCGCGGGTGATCCACAGTCCCAGGCCGGTGCCTTGCTCTCCCTTGGTAGTAAAGAAGGGCTGAAATAAATGGGGAAGAAATCTCGATGGAATCCCATGTCCACTATCGCCGATTGTGATCATCACCCGACCTGGCCGGCCCGGCCATGTTTTTGAATAACTTCTGAGCCACAGATGGCCATTGGCAGGAAGGGCGTCCAATGCATTGGCGATGAGATTCACAAAGATCTGCCGCAGGTCTCCCATGTTGGCGCTGACCATTACGTCCGTGCGGTACCGCTTGTGTATGTTCAGATGTTTTTGCTGAATCTTTCTGGAAAGCAGCTCCAGGGTTTCATCCAGGACCGCGTTCACGTTGATCTCGGTGATTGTGGGCGTTTCGCGAGAGAAGCCTACGGTCCGTTGCGTGATCTCCGCGATTCTCATCAGTTGTTGTTCGCCCAGCTTCAAATGGCTGCGCTGCTCGTCGGAAGCGTTCTGCTCCAGCAGATAGAAGATATTTTTAATGGAGTCTAGAGGATTGTTGATCTCGTGGGCTATGCTGGTCGCCAGACGTCCTATGACGGCCAGCCGCTCTGTCGACTTAAGCACCGTTTCAACTTTTTTCCTCTGGGTTATGTCGCGCATAAAGCCGGTAAAGAATCTTTTGTCCTTGAGCGTGAATTCTCCGAAGGAAACTTCCAGCAGAATCTCCTGGCCGTCTTTGCGAAGACCCGGAAGCTCCATGCCATGCCAGTTGAGATGTTTCTTGCCCGTTTCCAGATAGCGGGCCAATGCCTGTTCATGCCGGATGCGAAATGCCGGAGGCATCAGCATAATCAGGCTTTGTCCTTTAAGCTCGCTGCTGGAGTAACCAAAGATCTCCTCAGTGGCGCGGTTGGCGAGCAATATGTTGCTCGATTCATCCATGGTGATAATGGCGTCAGAAGCCGAGTCGGTCAGGCTGCGGTAAAGTTCAAAGGATTGCGCGACCGCCTCTTCAGCTTCCTTCCTCTTAATGAACTGGCCTATCTGGCGGCCCAGAGACCCCATGGTTTCCAGCAATTCATAGTCAGGCTCGCGAGGCGTGGAGCTCAAGAATTCAAGCACCGAGATAGCATCGCTTCCCACCAGCACCGGAAAAGCAAAGGCAGACTGTAGTCCGGCCTGAAGAGCAGCCGAACCGCGTTTGAAGTCATCGTCTTCCTGAAGATTGGCAATCCATGCTGGTTCTGAGGTAGAGAATACACGTCCGGGCAGACCTTGGCCGGGCAATATCTCGTTCTCTCTGGATGCAGCGATAAAGGTGCCCAGCGCCGCTTCGGCGGCGGAGATATGGGTGCATCTCAGAACAGGCTGGTTGGCCGCATATTGCCAATAGGCCCCAAATTCCCATCCCAGGTTCATGCAGATACACGCAATAATTTGCGGAAGAGCGGATTCGAGGTCATCCGCGGTTGCCAATACCTTGGAAACTGCATGCTGGGCTTTCAATAGCGGCAGAATATTGCGGGCCCCTGTTTCTCCCTTGCGAGAAGGTTGGCGATGCGGGCCCTTGGGAATCATCAAGCCGATTCTACACGCACCAGCCTTGCTAACCTAATGCTCCGGAGTACGTTGGTAATGGGTCAATATAGGAAAGATCTTGCCGACTCCTTTTACCTGGTTTCCCACCACTCGGTCTCCTGATTCTCCCATTCCTTCGTGTTACACTTTGGGCCTTTATGGCCTTGCGAATACTTGTAGTCTTGCTGATCGTAGGAATTCCGGCCTGGGCTGCCGATGAATTTACCTTGTACGAACTGCTGCCGCCGGAAACCCACCAGTTTGCCATCACATACGACGTGACCGCAACGCACGAAGGCGCGCCATTTTTCTTCAATCCGATTCGTCCGGGCTCAACGGCTTCGAAGGAACGAGTCATCGAGCGCAGCACCGGCAAAGAGTTGCAATTTGAAACCGTCAGCGGCAAGGACGCTAAAGCGAGTGGCCTGGTTTCGCCACAGACATCGGACAGCGCGCAATTCATCAAGGTGCATCTGCCCGGCCCGGTACCCAAAGGCGGCGAGACCCGCATTCGCATTTTTAAGACTTATACCGACGCACCTTCCTATTATTTGAAGGATGGGCAGCTTGTCTTTGAGCGTCCGCTGGGCATCAAGCGCAATGTTGTTCTTCTCCCGCAGGGATGGGAACTCGTGGCCTGCGCCTCGCCCGCCATGGTCTCAACCGACGCGGATGGGCGCATCCGCATCAGCTTTTTGAATGATCGCGATGATCAGTTGCCAGTAAAAATTGTTGCCCGGAGGCTGCCGTGAAAAAACTGCTGCTATCGTTGAGCTTGGTTTTTTCGATGGTTGCTCTGGCACAGGTTGAGCCGTTTCACCGCGCCGAGCAGGACCGCGAGATTAGCTATTGGCTGCTCGATCCTGCTACACATCAGTTCCACATCTCCCACGATTTCACCGTAACAAGAGTTGGGCAGAAATCCGTGCATAGCTTTGTGCGAAAGGGAAGCGTGGTCTCCCCGGACGCCAAGATGACCGATCTGGATACCGGCAAACAACTCAAGACCTACCCCGTAAGTGGGAAAGATGTGAATGCTCTCGGATACTACCCTGAACCGGTTGATCCTGATTCGGTGGCCGTGCAAGGTGATCTGGCCCATCCTATTGGCGAAGGGCAATCCACGCGCGTTCGTGTGGAAGAAACCTACACCGATCCCGTAGGGTACATATTAAAGGATGGGGAACTGGTGTGGACGCGCACACTGGGACGTCCATTGAATCGCGTTACTCTGCCTTCCGGATGGATGCTGACCTCAGTCAACACGCCGGCAGTCATTTCGCTGGATGACGAGGGCAGGCTTGCCCTGCGCTTTATTAATATTCGCAACGGTGATCTATCCATCATTATTAAGGCGCGCAAACGGCCCGGTAGTGGAAAGTAAACTTCTTCTTTAAAATCCCGAGCGCAGCCTCTCCCGGGCAAGGTTTGGCAGTTCCGATCCACCGATCATCGGATCTCCCCGATTCCCGTCTTCCTCCGTGTTTCAAAGGTTTTGGGTTATCAGCGTCAATCAGTTTGATCAGCGTCATCAGTGGTAAGAAGTTGGTTTCGTCTTATTTTTGGTTGTCCCGGCGCTGCCGGGCAATTTCATACATCACAACTGCGGCGGCCACAGATACATTCAAAGAGGGAACTTTGCCCAGCATGGGAATGGAGACCAGGAAGTCGCATTTCTTGCGCACCTGCTCATGCAGCCCGTGGCCTTCCGCGCCCAAAACAAGGGCGCAATCCATGTTGTAGTCGACTTGATCGTAAAGCTGGCTGGCGCGTTCATCCAGGCCTACTGTCCAGATGTTGCGAGACTTGATATCTTCAATCGCTCGGCCAATGTTTGTAACTTTGGCAATGGGCAGATGCTCTGACGCGCCAGCCGAGGCTTTAACGACAGTAGCGGTCACTCCCACGGCCCGCCGTTCAGGAATCACGATGCCGTCAGCCCCGGCGCCTTCAGCCGTGCGAATGATCGCGCCCAGATTGTGTGGGTCTTCAATTCCGTCGAGCACCAGGAGAAATGAATATCGGCCCCGTTTTCGCGCTAGATCCTCTAGGTCACCGTACTGCTTTTCCGCCGCAACGGCCACTACGCCCTGATGATGGCTGGTTTTGGCGAGGCGGGTGAGCTGGTCGCGCGGAATAGCACGCACGGCGATGCCTGCTGCCCGGCAAAGCGCGGTGATCTTCTGAAGGCGGGAATCACCTCGCCCGCCAGCGATTCCAACATATTCAAATGCCCGTCCACGCGCGGCCAGCGCTTCTTCTACCGCGTGGATGCCGAAGATGATCTGCATGACGCAGCCAGTGTACTTCAGTCCTGAAAACAAAAGAAAAACCAACAGTCAGGGCGCAGCGCGGCGACCGCAACCAAAACCGGATCGCCGCAGGCGGACTCAGAGAGCGCAGAGAAAAATCTTAGGCCGCGAATTAACGCGAATGAACACGAATGAATGAAGAGCAAACAGCTTTGTACACAGGGAAAATGGGGACCCAAAACATTTGTCGTATACCAAATACTGATCAGCGTTCATCGACGAAAATCAGCGGTAAAAGACTTTGCTTTTCTCTGTGCTCTCTGCGTCCTCAGCGGTGAATGAGATTTTTTGTAATGAGTGCAAAGGAAATACAGGACAAATCAGGCTCAAGGGTGCTGGGCACGGATTCAAGAATCCGATGAGGCACATAGGATTAACAAAAGCTTAACAGTTCTTGACAGTCAGATTTACAGGGCGTATAACTGCGCCAAGTTCGCGGCTGGGCATTCTGCGCAGGTTAGATCAACCCTCTTCCCGCCATTCAGAATCAGCCGCAGCACTCATCGGAGGGTCCTATGCGTGGGTATCGTCGACTCGCAGTCGTAATCAACACATTCTTGATGCTGGCGTTCTCTGCCATGACGTGGGCACAGAGCGGGAGCATCTCGGGTACAGTCAGTGACAGCAGTGGCGCAGTTATCCCTGCTGCTCAAGTGGCGGTACGCGATATACAGACCGGCCTTGGCCGTATTACTGCTACCAATTCACAGGGGTTCTACGAGTTCTTGAACGTGAAACCCTCCACCTACGAGCTGACGGTGGAAATGAAGGGCTTTGACAAGGCCATCAAGCGTGATATCAGTGTGATTGTGGGCCACGAGGCGCACTTTGATGTGACCCTTACTCCTGGCAACGTGAGTGAGACTGTGGAGGTCAAGACAGAAGTCCCTCTGATTGAGCCGGATAAAACCAATGTGAGTTACTCGATCGATAAGCAGCAGATCGAAAATCTGCCGTTGCAGGGCCGCCAGTTTCTTGATCTGGCATTGCTCACGCCAGGGGTGACGCCGCAAGCGCCCGGGACTCAGGCCGGTGGGATCAATGTTTCCGGTATGCGCAGCCAATCCAATAACTTCACCCTGGATGGCGTCAGCAACAACGATCCGCAGGTGAATGGCCCGCTCAACAATTTTCGCATAGCGGATGCGGTCCAGGAATTCAACGTGAATACCAGCATTGCCAGCACCGATCTGGGACGCAGCAACGGTGCGCAAGTCGCCGTGATTACCAAAAGCGGCAGCAACTTCTATCATGGGACCGCTTTCTACTACGGACGTAACGAGGCCATGGACGCCAACGATTGGTTCTTGAACCGCGCAGGCAAGCCCAAGAACATGCTACGTCGCAATCAATACGGAGGCACCGTGGGCGGCTGGCTGGTCAAGGACAAGACATTCTGGTTTTTCAGCTATGAAGGCTTCCGGCAAAAGAACCCGTTGCCCCAGCTTGCTACCGTTCCAAGCCTTGCTGCTCGCGCATCGGTTACTGATCCGGTCTCGCTCAAGTTGCTGCAATTCATTCCTACGCCGAATATTGCCGGCGCCACTGGAACTCAGTCGAACTGGGCAGGGAATGCGGACCAAAACAATAATAATCAGACGTACTTGCTGCGGATGGACCACAACCTGACAGAAAATAATCGACTGATGGGGCACTATGCCTGGTTCAGCGGAAACAGCCTGTCGCTCCAGCAGAACCCGTTTAACGGCTCCATCACCAACCTTCCCGGCTCTCAATCGGTGGCCATTGAGGAGACGTTTTCCCATAGTAAATGGCTCAATGTTGCACGGCTCGGTTTCATCCGCAACGTGACCGATTTCGGCCCACAAGACGTCAAGCTCAATCCGGCGAGCATCTTCACCGATGCTTCCGGCAATCCGCTTCCGGGATTTGTTGATACCACCAAGAATGCTCTCAACGGCGGCTTGCCGCGCATCACCATCAACTCAAGTGGCGCTGTTCCACTTTCCAACGTAGGACTGGGCGCTGGCACCAACATGCCCCAGGGGCGCACTACCAATACCTATCAACTCATGGACAACGTTACTTGGATCAATGGTGTCCATACATTCCAGTTCGGAGGCGAGATTCGCAAGGAGCAGACCTTCCGCTTTTTAAATGGCAACTTCCGTGGGGCCATCTCCTTCCTTGACTGGGCCCACTTTGCTTCTGGACAACCCCGAAATGGATCGCTGCGTACCGGCGGCCCTGACCAGACTTTCCGCACCTGGACCCGGCAAGCTTATTACCTTTATTTTCAAGACTCTTGGAAGATAAAGTCGAACCTTACCTTTAACTATGGAGTACGTTACGAACTGCCCGGGGCCATGGTGGAGAAGAACGACAGCGGGAGCAATTTTGTTCCCGGTGTCGGAATAATGAAGCTGAACTCCAACCTGCGGATTGATATAAACCCGACGGTTAAGGGACCGGCGGCCATTACCGAGACGCCGGTGAATGTCTTCCTGCCGCGTTCGGGGCAATTCGACACGGCAAAAAAGAACTTCGCTCCCTTCGTTGGTTTGGCCTGGTCGCCTAAGATTCTTCCCGCGTTATTTGGAGATGGCAAGACCGTGGTTCGCTCGGGCTTCCGGCTCAGCTACGACGATTTCTTCTCCAACATTCCGGTCAACATGGGCCTTAACTTTCCCCCAGTGCTCTCTACCACATTGCCTAACTCAACCTACACGTGGGGAACGGTGCTCAATCAAAACCGCGTGCTGGTCCAAAACGATCCCACTGTCACCACTGGGGGAGGATTGGTGGGAATTGTAGGTTTTAATGGCTGGGACACAACCGGCAAAACTGCGTATGCCATGAACTATGCGCTGGAGATTGAACGCCAGGTGGGCAGGGATTATGCCTTCCAGGGCTCCTACATCGGTACTTTGGGACGAAAGTTGGGTATCTTCCTGGATGCCAACCAGCCATTCTTGACGGTGGTTGATCCAACCAAGCGTGGAAGCCAGTCGCCGAATCTGCGGACCTTCCCCTTCCAGCAGTATGCAGGCATTCCGATTGGAACTTTTGGCAGCAACTCCAATTACAACGGAATGGTCCTTACCGTGAAGAAAAAGCCCACACATGGACTGTCGCTCCAGGCTTCCTACACCTTTGGGAAGTCCCTGGACAACAACTCATCGTTCTTCGGCAGCACGGGTGAGACCGGCGTTTTCGCGAATAGCCGCAACCCGGGGGCCGAGTATGGGCCATCAGCCTTTGATGTTCGTCATCAGGTCATCGTCTCCTACCTTTATGAACTGCCCTTCGGACGGGGACGGACTTTCATGAAGGATGCCAACCGGTTCGTAGACTACATTGCCGGTGGATGGGCCATCAGCGGTATTACCAACTGGCACACCGGTTTCCCGTTTACGGTACTTGCCGGCAACGGGACCGATTTTAGCGGATTTAATCAATTTGCTGATCGTCCTATTGCCGGGAGTGGATCTCTGCCCATCAGCTTTGGCGATCCGGCCCATGTATTTCCAACCAGCTATTTCTCTCTGCCGGCGGCAGGAAATATCGGGAATGTAGGACGCAATGCGTACTATGGTCCCAGCTATACAGACTTTGACTTTTCGTTGCTCAAGAACTTTCCTGTCAGCGAATCAATGAAGTTCCAGTTCCGCGCGGATGTCTTCAACCTGCTCAATCATCCAAACTTTGACCTGCCGGTTGGAAACCTGAGTTCAGCGTCGGCTGGTCAGATCATCGGCGATACCAACGCCAATCCCAGGCTGATGCAGCTTGGATTGCGCTTCAATTGGTAGCTGCTTCAAGCTGCTTGAACCTTGGCCGCGCCGGATTCACACATCCGGCGCGGTTTTCTTTGTGGAGTGCAGCCGCTTGCATTACGATTGCCCATGCCTCCAAAGAATCGAGAAACGCTTCCCATCGTCCTTTCCATTGCTGGCTATGATCCCTCTTCAGGGGCTGGAATTACCGCCGATATCAAGACCATCGCCGCTCACGGTTGTTATGGCGTGACCTGCATCACGTCGTTGACTGTTCAATCAACTCAGGGGGTCAAACGAGTGGAAGCCGTTGAAGGCAGATTCATCACGGAAATGTTGCAGGAGTTGATCTCCGACTTTTCCATTGCGGCTGTAAGGATTGGCATGTTGGGATCTGCCGAAGCCGTACGGGCGGTGGCGGCCTTCCTGAAGCGCTATCCGCTGCGTAACGTGGTGCTCGATCCAGTCTTGAAATCTTCGTCTGGGGCCGATCTGCTTTCCCGGGACGGGATGGAAATATTGAGGGACCGATTCCTGCCCTTGGCCGATGTGATTACCCCCAACATCGATGAAGCTGCTGCATTAACGGGGCTTGCTGTTCGTCAGGCCGAAGATATGCAGGCGGCTGCTATGCGGTTGCATGTTCTAGGGGCCAGAAATGTCGTGGTCACCGGCGGACACCTTGATCCTCCGGCGGACTTATTGAGTTTCGCTTCAGGGCGCGAGTCCAGGATTCTTAAACACAAGAAAATCATCACTCGCTCCACACACGGTACAGGTTGCGCTTTTGCCACTGCTCTGGCGTGTAATCTCGCCCGGGGAAAGAAATTTATCGAAGCCGCCAAAGATGCCAAGCAATACGTGACCGCTGCATTGAAGAATGCCATCCCGATAGGGAGTGGACGAGGACCCGTTAATCATTTGTTTGATAACAACAGCCATTAGGCCGTGATCCTGGCAATTACAGAAATTTGTTCTCGTTACGATGCTTTGATCAGCGGTCATCAGTCAAATCAGCGTCATCAGTGGTAAGGTTTTGATGTTCCTTCGCGCCCCATTGCGTCCTTAGCGGCAAGACTCCACACTGTTTGTTGGTTCTCCACAAAAGGTTTAAACTCTGGCCGTTATGATGATCACAACTTTCCGGCGATCAATCGCGTTTCTTGTGGCGGTCCTTCTTTTGGTGTCGGCGCTGCTTGCGCAGACCAAGCGTCCTCTGCGGCATACCGACTATGACTCATGGCGGAACATTCAAAGCCAGAAGCTGTTGCCTGATGGAAATTTTCTGGCCTATGGGCTGTTTCCGCAAGAAGGTGATGGCGAGGTTGTTGTCCGCAACCTGAAGACTGGCGCCGAGTGGCGCGAGGCGGCAGGAGCGCGACCGGAACCGCCACGCCCGAACCAAGCTCTCTTGACCAACGAGGAGGAGCCGCCGCCACCCCCAAACATCATCGTAAATTTCACTCCGGACAACCGTTTTGTCGTGTTCTCTACCTTCCCCTCGAAAGCCGACGTTGACAAGGCAAAGAAAGAGAAGAAGAAACCGGAAGATATGCCCAAAGGCGGCTTGGTGATCATGGATCTAACTTCAGGAGCAGCAACCCGCATCCCGAAGGTCAAGAGTTTCCGGGTACCGGAAAAGTCAGGCACAGTTATCGTCTATCTGCGAGCGGAGAAACCTGACGCCGCCGCAGCCAAAGGGGCCAAAGAAACCAAAGAGAAGCCACCATCGAATGAAGCGGGTTCCAGCGAAGCGACTGCCGAACCCAAAAAACCGGAAAAGAAGAAAGAATATGGCAGCGAGTTGGTCCTGCGGAGCCCAATCACCGGAAAAGAGCGGACGTTCCCCGATGTGCTGGATTATGCGCTGACCAAGGACGGCAGCCTGTTGGCATACGCCGTGTCTTCAAAACAAGAGGACACCAACGGCGTCTACTACGTTACTACGGCCGATAATGAAGCGTCGCCGCGCACTCTTCTGAATGGACGCGGTAAATACACCAAACTCGCCTTCGACGAACAGCAGACACAACTGGCATTTCTAAGTGATCGCGACGACGCGGCTGCCAAGCAGCCAAAGTTTAAGCTCTATCTCTGGCAAAAGGAAGCTCCGGCGCCCGTGGAGGTTGCATCGTCGGAGACACCGGGCTTTCAGAAGGGAATCGAGATAAGCGACAAATCTTCCGTCACCTTCAGCCGCGATGGGAAACGCATCTTTTTTGGCTGTGCTGCCCCGCCACCGCCGGAGAAGGACCCTGATAAGTCGTTGCCCGAGGACGAGAAGGTGGCCGTCGATCTGTGGCACTGGAAGGACGACTACATCCAGCCCATGCAAAAGGTCCGGGCCGAGGTTGAAAAGACGCGCACCTTTCGCGCTGTCTACCACATTCCGGAAAAGACAGTCATACAACTGGCGGACCGGACCATGCCGGAAATCGTACCCAGCGAAGATGGCCAGTGGGCGCTGGGTGGAGACGATCGCGAGTACCGCTCCATGCTGGAATATGACACCCGGTATGTCGACTCTTATCTGGTGGATACCCACACCGGAAAACGAGTGCCGCTGGTGAAGAAACATCAAGGTCAAGTCACATGGTCGCCGAACGGCAAGTATGTTTTGTATTTCACCGACCAGCATTGGGTAACGGTCTCGGTACCCAGCGCCGCTACCACCGTTCTGAATCCCAAGGACCCGGTCAAACTCTGGCGCGAAGACTTTGACCAGCCCAGCACCCCGCCTCCTTATGGCGTCGCAAGCTGGACCAAAGACGGGAAATATGTCCTGATCTACGATGAGTTCGATATCTGGAGAATGGCCCCGGACGGTTCTGAAGCCATGAATCTTACCCAGGGAATGGGACGCAAGAACCACTTGATTTTTCGCTATGTCAATCTCAACCCGGACAGGACTGACCCGGACGCTAAGTGGATCGACTCTTCCCAGCCTTTGCTACTGCGCGCCGAAGACAAGGAGACCCGCGACACCGGTTTTTACCGGGTAAGAATCGATGGAAAAGAAGCTCCCCAGAAATTATTGATGGAGGCCAAGTCCTTCAGTCCCCCGGTCAAGGCTAAAGATGCTGATGTGTTCATGCTTACAGCCTCTACCTTCGAACAGTTTCCTGATCTTCAGATCACTGATTCGAGTTTTAGGAAGCTCAACAAGGTAAGCGATGCGAACCCCCAAAAATCGCAATTCTTGTGGGGCACTGCGGAGCTGATTCACTACCGCAATGCCGATGGTGTGCCGCTCAAGGGTATCCTGTACAAGCCCGAGAACTTTGATCCCAAGAAGAAATATCCGTTGCTGGTCTATATCTATGAAAGATTGACCCAAAACCTGCACAGCTTTGTTGAGCCCCGGCCAACTCATGTCATTCTGCCCAGCTACTATGTGAGCAATGGGTATCTGGTGCTGGAGCCCGATATCGTTTATACGATCGGTCAGCCCGGTCAGAGCGCGTTGAAGTGCGTCCTTCCGGCCATTGATGCGGTGATTGCCGGCGGGTTTGTTGATGAGAAGGCCGTTGGTATTCAAGGGCATAGCTGGGGTGGTTACCAGATCGCTTACATGGTTACGCAAACCAACCGTTTCCGGGCGGCGGCCGCAGGAGCTCCGGTGGCCAATATGACCAGCGCCTACGACGGCATCCGTTGGGGGCCAGGGATCCCCCGGCAATTCCAGTACGAGCACTCGCAGAGCCGCATTGGAGGGAATCTATGGCAAGCGCCTCTTCGCTACATTGAGAATTCACCATTATTCTCAGCCGACCGGGTCAGCACGCCCCTGATGATGATTCATAATGACGCGGACGATGCAGTGCCCTGGTACCAGGGAATCGAATACTTCCTGGCATTGCGCCGGCTGGGCAAAGAGGTCTACATGTTCTCTTATAACGGCGAGCCCCATGGGCTGCGGCGGCGTGCCAACCAAAAGGACTACAGTGTTCGCTTGCAGCAATTTTTCGATTATTACCTTAAGGGCGCTGCCAAGCCCGATTGGATGGAGAAAGGGATTCCGTATCTGGATCGAGACGAGGAAAAAGAACGTCTCAAGAGCCAGACTGGCGTGTACTGAGAAATCCGAGCAAAGAGCTAACCAGATATATTTGAATCTTTAAGAGTTATTCGCTCGGCGGTTTTTGCTGCTGCGGTGGCCTGGTCTTCAACTGCGGCCGGCGATCCTGCGGCGGCTGAGTGTCCGCGGGTGGCTGCCGGTCTTGCGGTGAATTGACATCAGGATTCTGCTGGTCTTGGCCCGGGCTTTGTTGTTGCTCTTGGTTCTGTTCAGGCGGGTTCGTCTCTTTCTGGTTGTTCCTGGGTACTGCCGGTTCCAAGACGATGCGGTTGTCGCGGGTTCTAAGCGCAGGCGGAGCGCCGCTACGCCGCTTGACCTCAACTTCAGCCTGCATCTTGGATTCGACCAGATCGTTGCTCTGTTGTGCGACTTGGCCCATCGGGTGTCCTTCCGCCTCAGGTCTGGTGGAAACGGCTATTTTTGCGCTGGCATGATCTGCGTTATGGGCCCGGCCGTAATAGAGCTGGGCCGTTTCCTTGTCGCCCTCAAGTTCGGCCAGATAGCCCATATTGTTTATGGTGAAAGAGTTGGAAGGATCCAATTTATAGGCCTGTAGAAAATATTCACGCGCAGCTTTGCGCTCATTGCGGTTCATGGCAGAGACACCGCGCAGATTCAGCCGCGCTACTTTGGCGTCGCTGTCCTCGGATTTTTCCAGCTCCAGTCGAGTTTTTTGCGCATTGCGAGCGGCAATTTCACTGATCGGTTTGCCGCGCCAGTCTTTGGTCTGGGTAACGACTACCGTTTCGCGTGATCCAGTAAGAGCGGCCTGGTTGTAATACTTTACGGCCTCCTCAAGTTCACCCTCTTTTTCTTTTGCGAACCCCATGTTGTTTAGCGTGAAGGGATTTCGAGGGTCCAGCTTCAAGGCCTGTTGGAGAAGTACGTCCGCCTCCGGAGCGCGATCTTTGCCCAGCAGACTGACCGCCTCGTTGTTCATCTCATTGATCTTGAGAGGGCCCTTTTCATTGCGGCCTGCGATCTTGGCCACCGTTTTGCCCTCAGCCTGCTCTTCCGTAGACTTATCGACAATGGCATCTGAAGTATTGGCTTGGGCCTGATCGTAGTAACGCTGGGCGCGTTCGATATCGCCCTCCAGCTCGGAAACATAACCCAGGTTGTTCAGCGTGAAAGGATCGTTCGGATCGATCAGGTAAGCCTTGTAGAACAATCTTTTCGCATGGTCGATGTTGTGCTTCTTGAGTGCCTGCACGCCGTCACGGTTGAGTTTCTGTACCGGGGTAAATTTGCTTTTCTTGGGCAAAGGAATATGCACGTCTTGGGCATGAGCAGCAAAGAACGAAATGAAAATGAATAAGAGCAGTAAAGGGAACACCTGTCGACGCATGTTGTCTTCAATCCTTTAGCAGCAACTCTGTGTGGGCAGTAGCTCTGCTCTGGAATTGGATGTGGTTTCCCATCCCCAGGTTGGGCTGCTTAGCTTCTAACCTCTTCAGGTTCTTGACAAAACCGCTTAGACAAAAGCGGACGCTCCCAATCACTCCCCCGGTTTCTGGGGTAGAGCTGCCATCTGAGCTGCTGCCGGCTGCATCCAACTGCTTTTGGATTGGTTTGTAAAGACCCAATGCTTATGAAACGTTCCCTATTTTCGACGATTGACTCTCGAACGATCTTCACTCTAACCATCCTCGCCCTATTGTTTTTGACGACGACCGTTTACGGACAATCGCCTTCTACAGCTCCTAAGCAGGCATCTGGTACGCCGGACGCGCCGGTGACTGGGACGCAGGCCAGTGGGCCCTCGAAGACGAATGCGCCGGCAAATATCCAGACGCCCGTGCAGACAGCAACTTCGACCACAGACAACTCCGAGACATCGCAGCAGCCTAAGACGGAAATTCTGGACAGCTCAGCCACGTCTGCAGGCGTGTTATCCACCGATGGTCACGACCCAATTCTTGATCCTCCACCTCTTCCCGGCGGAAAGACTAGCCTGGTGGGTGGAGTGGTAAGTGATGTGGACCAAATTCGCAACCGGATGACAGTCGCTGTATTTGGCGGAGGTCATTGGAAGGTTGGTTTTGACGAGCGCACTCACATCTTTCGTGGCGGAGCCGAAACCACCCAACTGGCTATCAAGAAAGGGGAGCGGGTCTCCGTTGATACCATGCTGGACAGCGCGCACCACGAGGTATTCGCGCGTAACATACGCTTGGGCGTGGCTGCGCTGCCCGCCGATGTCGATGGACAGATCATTGATGTCGATTCCAACCGTAAGATTGTGGTTCTGCGGGACAAGATTGGTGCTTCTCCGGTGCACTTCAGCGTGGACCAAAGCACCAAGATCACTCACGGGACAAGCCCTGCCTCTTTAAATGAACTGAAGCCCGGCTCGCTGGTGCGCGTGCAGTTCTCTCCACAGCGCCCCAATCGCGGATTGGCGCGTGAAATCGCCATCATTGCAGCGCCCGGCTCGGTATTTACCTTTGTAGGAAAGATTACCTATCTGGACATGCATCGTGGCATCCTGGCCCTGCAAAACCTTATCGATGACAAGAATTATGAGATCCACTTCAATTCCACGCGCACTGATGCAAAGGACAGCCTGGCGGTCGGTACGGAAGTCAGGATCGTTGCCACCTTCGATGGGCCCAAATACACGGCTCAAACGATTACCCTGACCAAGCCGCCAGAATAAGGAAGAATCGGGGGATCGGGTCATCTGGTGATCGGGTGATCTGCGATCAGTTATGCAAAAATCATGCTCGTGACTGAGCAAAATACTTATTGATGTTATCTGCAAAAGGCGGAGAAGGGCGTCTGCAATGTCTCCGCCTTTTTGATTTTCGATCACCCGATCCCCCGATTCTTTGATCCCCCGATTCTTCGACCTACTTTATTCGTTCGGCAATGGTTATCACGTATCCATCTGGGTCGAGAAAGGCGAATTCTCGCATACCGTAAAACATCTCTTGCAACGGCATCACAATGCGGGCCTTGTATTGCTGCACTCGCGCCAGGATTTGCTCAATGCCTTCCACCTCAATGAACATGGTAAAGGTACCGCCCAGGGTCTTGGCGGCAAACTCCCTGGCAAACTCGTTGGCATCGGCCGCCGCCGCTTCTTTTTGATTGAAGAAAACTTCCACATTTCCTGAGGTGACCGAGCCGAAAACAAACGGCGGCTGGTCGGGCACAGTGATTTCCGGACGCATTTCGAGGACTTCTTCGTAGAATTTCAAGCTGACGCTAACGTCTTTGACAATTAGGTTGGGCGTGATCTTCTTATATTCCATTCTTCCTCCGTATAATTTTGAAAGGGTCTGCTTGATCGCGATGGAAAAATTCAAGCACACCCCGAGTGTGTGCTCGCATTTCCTCCATCCACGATCTCTGCGAGGAAGAACGTAGGTAGGGCCGCTGATTCAGTTCTGTTCCAGGCCCGCGAGGTACGAAGAGAGAGTACCAAATCACCAATACCGGTGACAACCGTAGTTTGCCAATTTTGCCAAATTCTTCGATCCCAGATGTCTTATGCTTACCGTAGCAACGGTTCTTCAAAGATTCTTGATTTTATCAGCGTGAATCCGCGTAAATCAGCGGTAAGAAATTGGTTCTATCTTCTCTAGGAATGTTTATGGTTTTCCGATCTCCCGATCCACCGATCACCGGATCACCCGATTTCATAAAATGAGGAAGGCGACGCCCTGCGCAAGCGTCGCCTTTGTCGTGCCGCCCGTACGTACAACATTCGTTTACTTTCGTTTGAGCAAAACTCCTGCAACAAAAACTGCAACCGCGGCCAGCAGCCACTCAATACGCCAAATCTGAACGGCTTGCCAGTCCAGCAACGTCGTCGCTGTGTAGAGGAAGCCGGTTATCGCCGCAGCGATGAGGCAGGCCATGCCCAAAAAAAGGGTTACCAGAGAGCCGTTGGTTTGTCCCAACGCCTCACGCAAAGAAGCAAAATCAAGCCATGCGCGAACGCCGGTCTTTCCGGAGCTGTTCAGTCCCACCTGACGGTCTGTGCCGCAAACGTGGCAAAAACGTGAGCCCACCACGAAATCAGTACCGCAACGCTCACACACCTGGCCTGCGGCTTCTGTGGAAACAGGTTCCTGCCGGAGCGGAACTGCTGGCTTCCAAAACTCTTGCCGCTCGTCGTAATTCTGAGCCGTTTGTGCCATACAGATTTCCTCTTTTACTATTAAGAAAGGGCACACGGAATGCCAAACCATGAAGAGATGTAAACCATTGTAAAATAATGGTTTACAAGCAAATGCTCATAGCGGTTTGAGGCTGGCTAGAAATAATTACGTTGTAAAAGCTTCAATGCTGGCCCGCGCCGTTAGTTTCGTTTGGGCATGCGGATGACTTTAGGGTTTTCCCGGCTCCGGCTCCAAAACCCCAACAGAACCAGATCAGCTTCGCGGAAGGTGAGGTTTCTGGGGCGCTGGCTTCCATCATTGAAAACATACTCATCCAGCAGCATGTACAAGTGGGCAATGGAAATGTTCAGATATCCAGCGGCTTCAGACTCCGAGTAGAATTCCTTCTCTGGCATAAGCGGCCTTGTCATAGGTTTCATTTTCCCCGTATGCGTTGCAATTGTTGTTTTACAGCTTCTACTCTGGATTCGAAATCGGGTAAACTTCCCGATAGCAGCTCACATGACACCTTATCACTACCCTGTTCCAGCCAGATTGAGAAAGATGCTTCTCTTAGTGACCTTGGTTATTGCTTTCGGGGTAAACCCGGCCCAGAGCGGGACCATCCCCGGCGCGGCCGCCTCCGACGCCTTGACCAAAAGCGGTCTGGAGCATTTTTACAGCCTGGAATACACTCTGGCGATCAAAGACTTCCAGAAGGTGGTAGAGGCCAATCCTGATGATCCTAAAGCACTTAACCACCTGATTGAGTCCATTCTTTTCCGTGAGCTTTACAAATATGACGCTCTGGATACCAGTCTTTATACGCACCAGGGTTTCATAAATAGTAAACAAGTTCCGCTTGATTCCAATGTCAAGAAGCAGTTCCAGCAGCTTACCGACAAGGCCCTAGGTCTCTCAGCGAAGCGCCTTAAGGCCAATCCGCAGGATGTGGAGGCACTTTATTCCCAAGGGGTCACCAAGGGCTTACGCTCCACCTACCTAGCCATGGTGGAGCACTCCTGGTTTGCCGCCCTGCGGAGTGCCCTTGCCGCCCGCAGCGACCACGAGCAGGTGCTCAAGCTACGGCCAAGTTTTGTTGATGCCAAGACTGTCGTGGGTGCGCACAACTATGTGGTGGGCAGCCTGCCTCTGCCATTCAAGATCATGGCCGGTATTACCGGGATTCACGGCGACAAGAACAAGGGATTGGACTTTCTCATGGAAGCGGGCAAGGCGGGCGGCGAATCCAGCGCGGATGCCAGAGTAGCGTTGGCCCTCTTTCTCCGCCGCGAGGAGCGTTTTCAAGACGCGATCAACGTGGTGCATACGCTGGTCCAGGAGCATCCGCGCAATTTTTTGTTTGCGGTGGAAGAAGCCAACCTGATGAAAGATGCCGGCAAAGGGCCGGAGGCGATCACCGCGTTTCGCAACCTTCTCGACAATTGTAAACAAGGCAAATATCCCGAAGCTCACGTTGAACTGGGCCAGTACGCTTTTGCCGAGACCCTGCGCGGGCAGAACCAGTATGCCGAAGCCTTGCAGGCCTATGAAGCCGCCGCTAACTCCAGCAGCATCAACCAGGAACTGCGGCAGCGCGCCTACGTCGCTGCCGGCGAGGTTTCCGACCTGCTCACCAAGAGGGAAGAGGCCGTCCAGCAGTATCGGGCCGCTGTAGCTCTCGATTCTTCTACCAACGAGGCCGAAATAGCGCGAAAATACATCCACAAACCTTATAAGGGACGCTGATGGAACTTTTTTCATCGGTGGTTCGTATGGTTAGGGTGAGTTGGCAAACCTTCAGCTTTTAATAATTAGCCGGTAGTGGGATCATGCCAAGGCGCCCCAAAGCGGTTGGCTCAAGGGAACCGATGCAACGCTCTGCAAAAAGGCGATGAGCACGAGCCAAGGCCTGACCTCTAAAAGCTAATGATTTGCTTAAAAGGGGAGAAGCTATGTATTGCAACTACTGTGGTAAGCTCATCCAAGATGATGCGCTCCTTTGCGCATATTGTGGAAAACGCGTGGCTGGAGCAATGCCTGCACGTGAGCGTCTCATGCGTGTGCACAACGGACGCAAGGTGGCCGGTGTTTGCCTTGGGTTTGCCGAGTTTTTCGATCTTGACGTTACTTTGATCCGCCTTGCCTGGGTTTTCGCTGTCCTGTGTGGCTTTGGCGTAATCGCATACATCGTGGCATGGGTGGTTATGCCGGAAGAGCCACTCTGGCTCAGCGCTCCATCGGGAACATCGCAAAGAACAGCGAATATATGAGGATGTTGGCTGCTCAGAATCCTATGCTGACACGTGACAGTGAGGGGGCCTTCTTTTGCGCTTGGCTTTCGAGCCGTCATGCCATTTTCGCGAGTGCCTGCGTGATGTCCGCTTGCAAATCTTCAATCGCCTCCAGCCCAATGTAGAGCCGCACCAGCCTATTCCCATAGCTCGGCCTCTTCGGGGAGTGGAGATCGTAGGTCATGGCGAGGCTCGTCACCCCTCCCCAACTGTAGCCAATTTCAAACAGGTGGAGGGCGTCCACAAAGGCGAATATCTGTTTCTTTGTAAATCGCTCATGAAAGACAAAGGAGAAAAGTCCAGTTGATCCGGTGAAGTCTCGCTTCCAGAGTTCATGTCCGGGACAGGAGGGAAGGGCAGGGTGCAAAACTACTTCGACCTCAGGCCGTTCCCCAAGCCATTGCGCTAGCGCTACGGCCGATTGTTCAACGGCTTTCAGCCGCACAGCAAGGGTCTTCATGCCACGCAAGGCCAGGCTACAGTCGTCTGGCGAAGCGGCACAGCCCAGCAGTTGATGCGTTTCGCCCAAACGTTCATAAGTGGCTGCGTCGCGAGCAGTGACCGCCCCGAGCAGAACATCGCTGTGCCCACCAACATACTTCGTCAATGCCTGCATCGTAATGTCAACTCCGTGGGCGAAGGCATCAAAGTAGATTCCGGCCGCCCAGGTGTTGTCTAAAACCACCAGGGCACCATGTCGATGCGCAACGTCGGCGATGGCCAGCACATCCTGTACCTCCATAGTGACTGAGCCGGGACTCTCACACCAGACCAGGCGAGTATTTTCTCGAAAAACGGAGCTGATCCCTGAACCGGCTGCCGGCGGATAATAAGTTGCCTCCACCCCAAACCGCCGCAGAACGTCGTTCACTAGTTTTCGGTTCGGTCCGTAAATACTTTCCGGCAGCAGGACATGATCGCCACTCTTGAGAAGCGCTAGATGAATCAGAGCTATGGCGCCCTGGCCACCCGGAGTAATGAGGGTGCGGAACCCCTTCTCAAGTTCGCATACCCTGGCAGCCAGCTCCAGGGTCGTCGGTGTCCCGTAGAGGCCGTAGGTATAGCCAACCTCGTGCTGGTTCCAGTGGTCGGTAGCGGCCGCCGCTTCTGGAAACAACACAGTTGAGCCTCTATACACCGGAGACGTAAGTGATCGAAATCCTTCAGGAATCTTCGCGTCAGAGTGAATCAGCTTGGTGGTCCAATCTTTTCTCATGCAGAAAATTTTAGCCGCTTATGCCGGTTTGCGTCTGGAAGCCGTTCGTGTTTTCGCCGCCTGACTCCCTTCACAGGTCGCCTGGGTTGAGTTGAAAAACAGCGGTTACACCGGTTACACGGTTACAACCCGCATCAACATTGGCGTGGAGTGACCCCCCAAAATGAGACACAGGAAAGCCGCTACACTTACAGAAAGGTGTAGTCGTGAAAAAGCAACAAAATGGCC
>Ga0210408_10000425_pt1 | contig 55068 bp, 41 predicted proteins | sample IncBWH4MmetaG_FD_155471 | JGI IMG/M metagenome (GOLD analysis project Ga0210408, IMG submission 155471) | Forest soil microbial communities from Barre Woods Harvard Forest LTER site, Petersham, Massachusetts, United States - Inc-BW-H-4-M | ecosystem: Environmental > Terrestrial > Soil >... | reverse complement strand
TTCTTGGTGCATTCGTTGCGATTTCACCAACAACCCCGAGTAGGCTGTTAACTGAATGTGCCTGCCGATGGGTTCGGTCGCATTCTGGCCAGCCGCCGAAAGGCCCACACAGAGGCGCTTCCGAGCAGTCCGAACTCCCCCGCCGTGTCGGCGATCCCGTACAAACCCCTCGAACCCCACGACAGCCACTTCTGGGAGTACCAGGCAGAAGGCACCCGAATCCTGGCCCGCCAAACCCAAGCCCGCAAAGCCGCCAAAACCCAAGCCGCCGCCAGGACGGACGGTGTGGAGACGGACCGTGTGGGGACGGGCGCTTTCGCCCGTCCAGCGCAGGCGAAGCCAACCGCAAGTGTAGGGACGGACGCCTCGTCCGTCCCGGTCGCGAAGCGACCGTGCCCCCGCCCGCCACAATCACGACCACCAAAGTCACCTCGCCCCCCGCCGCAGTCTCACCCCACAACTTCAAAAAGCCCCCCGCGACGGTAGTCTCAGCTCCGCAGGAGCGAAAGATTAAAGCCCACGCCGCAAGCCGTGGGTAACAGGAGGAAAAAAAGCAAAGCCCCGAGGGCGCGAAACATCATTTAACAACTCGCGGAGCACGACACCTACTCCATGCGTCTGATGACCTAACTCTCCTCGGACCGTCCAAGGGAATAGTTTGGAGATGACGACCACCATGCCTATGAACATGCTGCGAAGGAATACGCTCCGAGGTTTGCTGGTGCTGGCCCTCACAGTTTGTCTGTCTGCCGCGCCGCTGTTCGCCGCTCCTATGACCGTTACGGACCGCGAACACCTGCTGGTGCATTTTGAGATGACCACGCAGATGGTGGCCGAACTGGTGCACGGGTTGTCTCCGGCGCAATTGGAGTACAAGGCTTCGCCGGACCGCTGGAGTATCCGGGAAGTCGTCTCGCATCTGGCGGTGGCCGAACCTGACTATTGGCGCGAGATTCAGAAAGCCCTCAAGGCGGCCCCGGATATGAATACCAAGAAATCGGCGGCTACCGACGCCGACATCATGTGGTATGGCATCGATCGCGTGGTGCATACCAAGACCGGCGGCGGGCACGAAAAAGTCGACACCTACAAGGACCTGGGCGAGGCGCTCGGGAAGTTTCAGGCGCTGCGCGGCACCATGATCGAATACATCAAGAGCACCAGCGACGACTTGCGGGCGCACAGCTTTGGAGAATATGGAGAGGTGATCGATTGCTGGCAGTGGATGCTGGAGATCTCCACGCATGCCGAGCGGCACATCCAGCAGATTCGCGAGATCAAGAACGATCCGAACTTCCCGAAGAAGTGAGTCGCGGGGCGCGCATCCAAAATCAAGAAGCGGCCCGAAACTTCCGGGCCGCGGGCGAAGAGGCGTCCGCCCCTACACAAGCTGTACAGCCGAGACGGCTGTCCCTACGTGGGTTTGCCACCTCAGGTGAAACTTCCCTCTTCGTTCGTGCCAACGGTCAGAAGAAAATCGTGATCTGGGCAGTGACGGTTACTCCGCCCTGGCTTGGCGAGTTCGGCAAAGGGCCTTTGAGCGAGACTCCGAAGCTGATGTCGCCGGGACGCAGCTTGGCGATTTTGCTGGCTGCGTCGACCGCATCTTTAATCGGGTCTACGTAGGGCTTGAATTGCGCTATGGTCTTCGACGGATTCTTGAGGTCGACTTTATCGGCATTCGTGATCACGCCACGCAGCGCGCCCTCGCCTTTCGTGAAGATATTCGCGACGTCGGACAGGTTCGGTACCTCGTGGCCGATGGTGAATGTCATTTCCCAGTTCTTGTTAACCGGATCAATCTTGCCCGAGAATTCCATGCCCGAAACGCTGGTCTTCAATTCCAGCGTGCGGTCCCAGCCGGCCGTCGCCTCCACCGGCCCCAAAGTAGCCGTCGCTCCAGAGACCGAGATACCGGCGCTGGCGTCCTTTCCGGTCCACTTGATTTCGGTGGGGACCGATTTCAGAGTTTTCAACAGACCCTTCAGGCGGTCAATAATTTCCGGATCACCGGCGCGTACCGGAGTGGCTCCGGAGCTGCCGGAAACGTAAGTGGAAGAGCTGGGCAAGTCCACGGGCAAGAAACTGTGAGTCTTGGCCCATTGGTGGATTTCCCAGGCAATGTCGCCGTTATCCATCTGCGAGATTTCGGGCACACCCAGGCGTGCCTGCAAGATGATGTCGCGCTCGGGAATCATGCGCAGGCTCTCGGTGTTCTTCGTGAGCCAGTCCCGGAGCAGAGAGACGGGAGTCTGACGCATCAACATTAGATCGGTCATGACGATTTCCTCCTTGAATGAGAAAGGCAAGGGGCCCAACCTGGGTTATGGCTTTCGCGCCAGGCTAACCACTCCGATGTGTGGGGGAAGGGTAGAACTGCGGGGACAGTCCATCCTGAGGCTGAGGAGCGGCCGCAGACACTGTACCGCGAGTCGGGGGAAATTTCCAGAGCGGCGCGGCGAGAAAATCAAAGCGGCCCGAAACTTCCGGGCCGCCGGGCGGACGAGGCGTCCGCCCCTACATGGATCTTGCTGGGTACTGAGTACTGCTCCTACGTTCCTTCGTTCCAGCCGGCCAGGTACTCTTCCTGCTCTGGGGTTAGCTTGTCGATCTTGATGCTCATCGACTCGAGCTTCAGTTTGGCTACGCGCTTGTCTAACTCGTCGGGGACGCGGTAGACCTTGGGCTCGAGCTTCTTGGCGTTCTTCACCATGAACTCGACGCTCAGGGCTTGGTCGGCGAAGCTCATGTCCATCACGCTGGCGGGATGGCCTTCGGCGGCGGACAGGTTGATGAGGCGGCCTTCGCCGAGCAGGTTGATCTTGCGTCCGTCTTTGAGCGAGTACTCGTCGACAAAGTTTCTGGTGGTGCGCTTCGACGACGACATGCCCTCGAGCGCGGGGATATCGATCTCGACATTGAAGTGGCCCGAGTTCGAAATGATCGCGCCATCTTTCATCAACGCAAAATGTTCCTTCGTCAGCACGCTCTTGTTGCCGGTGACAGTGCAGAAGACGTCGCCGAGCTTGGCGGCTTCGGCCATCGACATGACGCGGAAACCGTCCATGACGGCCTCGAGCGCCTTCGTGGGATCAATTTCGGTGACGATGACTTCGGCTCCAGCGCCACGGGCGCGAGAGGCGAGGCCGCGGCCGCACCATCCGTAGCCGGCTACGACGAACTTCGATCCGGCGAGAAGGAAATTCGTGGCGCGGATGATGCCGTCGATGGTGGACTGTCCGGTGCCGTAGCGGTTGTCGAACAGGTGCTTGGTGTCGGCGTCGTTGACGGCGACGATGGGGAACTTCAGCACACCTTCCTTGGCCATGGCGCGCAGGCGGATGACGCCGGTCGTGGTCTCTTCGGTGCCGCCGATTACGCCTTCGAGAGCGTCGGTGCGCTTGGTGTGCAGAAGGCCGACCAGGTCGGCACCGTCGTCCATGGTGATCTGCGGCTTGTGATCGATGGCGGCCAGGATGTGGTTGTAGTAGGTGTCGTTGTCCTCACCCTTGATGGCGAACACGGGAATGTTGTGGTCGCGGACCAGCGAGGCGGCAACGTCGTCCTGAGTTGACAGCGGGTTCGAGGCGCAGAGCGCGACGTCGGCTCCGCCGTCGCGTAGGCAGATTGCGAGGTTTGCGGTCTCGGCGGTGACGTGCAGGCACGCCGATATGCGTACGCCCGTTAGCGGCTGATTCTTGATGAATTCTTTGCGAATGATCTGGAGCACCTTCATGGACTGATTCGCCCACTCAATGCGTTTCTTGCCCAGATCGGCCAGTTCGATATTTTTGATGTCGCAGTTAATCGCGGCGGTCGACATACTTTTTCCTTTTCTTTTTAGCTTCTTCGCTTCGTTGCTTGGCTTCGTGGCGCGCGGAAAGCGGGAGAAAAATTATCGTTTGATGAACAGAAAGTGATTGAGTTCCAATTGCATTTTCGCAGAATACCCGAGTTTGGGGAACTGGTCAGGATGCCAAATTCCTGTTGAACATCGGGCTTTGGGACTACCCCGGAATTGCACTTCCGATTCGACTTTTCTCAGCGTCCTCGGCGGATTTTCTCCGTGAACTCTGCGTTCAAAGGCTTTTTCACCGCAGAGGCCGCCGAGAAAACCGCGCAGAGAACGCCGAGAGAGCAGCTATTTCCGTGCGCCTACGGGCTCCCGCAGACCGGCATCGCTCGCCACCTTGGCGGCTTTGTCGGTCAGTTCCCAGGTGAAGTCTGGATCGTTGCGTCCAAAGTGTCCGTAGGCGGCAGTCTTCTTATAGATCGGACGGCGCAGGTTCAGCGAGTCGATAATTCCCCGAGGCGTCAGCTTGAAGTGCGCCCGGATGATGTCGGGGATAATCGTGGGATCCACTTTCTCCGTGCCGAAGGTCTCGACTAGCACGCTGACCGGGTCAGCGACGCCGATGGCGTATGCGAGTTGCACTTCGCAGCGGTCGGCGAGTCCGCCGGCTACGACGTTCTTGGCGATGTGGCGCGCCATGTAAGCCGCCGAGCGATCGACCTTCGTCGGATCTTTTCCGCTGAAGGCGCCGCCGCCGTGACGTCCCATGCCGCCGTAGGTGTCGACGATGATCTTGCGGCCGGTGAGGCCGGTGTCGCCCATCGGCCCACCGATGACGAAACGTCCCGTGGGATTGATGTGGTACTTCGTATCTTCATCCAGAAGCTGCGGCGGAATCACCGCCTGGATGACATGCTTCAAAATGCCGGCGCGCAGTTCGTCGTTCGCGACGGTCTCCGAGTGCTGCGTGGAGATGACCACGGCGTCGACACGAAGGACTTTGCCGTTCGCATCATATTCAACTGTGACTTGGGATTTGCCGTCGGGCCGGAGGAAGGGAAGCTTGCCGTTCTTGCGAACCTGCGAGAGCCGCATGGTCAGCTTGTGCGCCAGAGAAATTGGGGTTGGCATCAACTCCTCATTCTCATTCACCGCATACCCAAACATCATTCCCTGGTCGCCGGCGCCGCCGGTGTCTACGCCCATGGCGATGTCGCCGGATTGTTTGTTGATGCTGGAGATGACGGCGCAGGTGTTGCAGTCGAAGCCGTAGACGGCGTTGTCGTAACCGATGGCGCCGACGGTGCCGCGGACGACCTGCTGGAAATCGACATAGGCCTTCGTGGTGATCTCACCGGCGATCACGACCAGGCCGGTGGCGGTGAGGGTTTCGCAGGCGACGCGGCTCATGGCGTCGTCGGTGAGGCAGGCGTCGAGGATGGCGTCGGAAATCTGGTCGGCGATTTTATCGGGATGGCCTTCGGTCACGGATTCGGAAGTGAATAAGTAACGAGTCTTGGATGGCAAGTTGTGTGTCTCCTTTATATTGCGCGATCATGCGCGGAGCCCGCATCGCGGTGCGAAGAAACGATGATCGGCGGGCCGGCGGAAATCCAACAGGCCGCGATCGGCACGGCACACTGGGAGGAAGTCCTGATGAAAAGGATAGCTGAGGGGGGGCAGGAGGGCAATGGAATAGGCTCTAAGTGGCTGAGGGTGAATTGAATCGCGGATTTGGGAGGGTGGATGGGGGAAAATGGGGAGTCGGTGGGGTGGGGTTACCTATTTCGGAGTGGCGGGGTGCCCGCTAAGAGTAGAGAGCGTCGAATGCCTGCCTTTGCAAAGAGCGCAATGGTGAGCTGCGGACGATCAAAAGTCAAAATCCCCACCCTGTCGCACAAAACGCGACAAGGGTGGGGCACCCGCGTTTTCTTCGTGGCTTTTGAGGAATGGTGTCAACAGAAAATCAAATCAATTGGCTGGCCACCCAACTCTACTCAACGAGGGGGCGTTGCGGTTGATGGCGGGGCGTCGGGGTGGTCGCGCAAATACTGGTCGACTGGTTCGTTGCGCAGCATGAAGTGGAAGCCTCTTCGCGTGTTGGCATCAACGGTCGTCTGTAAATCTAGCGCGTCGAAAGGAATCACCTGTTCCGCTGGTTTCGTGGCGTTCTGGTCAATCATGGTGAAATGAAGTTGGCCGTCGACGAGCCAGTAATCGGTCACGTTGAGAATCGTGCCGTCTTTCAAAAAGAGCTGCGGTAGGTCCTCTCTCTCTTCGCCGTAGACATTCACCGTGGTCTCATACGTCTGCGAAATATAGTTGGTTGGACCCGGGGAGGAGACAGTCGTGTACGCCAGCGGCCAAGACCAGAAGAGGTCACAGGTCGCCCACCAACAGGAGTTCAATCCCCAGGATGGTCCTCCAAGAAGAGCGGGAGATTCAAAAATGATCAATACCGGCGGAAATCGGCGGATGGGACGCCGAGAAGGGAGAAAACCCGCCGCGCCGCGTGAGCCAGACATCGGGGCTATCGGGACTCGACTGTAGGGCGCGTAGATCGTGGGTGCATGGATTACGGGTGCGTGGATTATCGGTGCGTGCGTCATCGGCGCTGGAGAAATTGGGACGTGAGAAATCGGCGGAGCGTAGGTATGAACTGGTCCTGCAGCCGAGTGGGGGGCAGGGTGCTGTGCCAAAGCCAGCGTTGTGGAGACACAAACCGCGAGCGTGCAGGAAACGACGATGAAGAATTTCTTGGCGATCAAGCGCCGAACTAAGGGCGACATATTCTCACCCTCCTAAGAGTCTGCGCGAATAGCGCCGACTCACTACTGGTAAGTGTAATCCCTTCACCCGCCCTGTTTCCATTTTTGGCGAAATTGGAGCGGAGGCCGCAGCCCGCTCAACGAGAAATCAATTCGCGCGACACTTCCGAGCGGTAACACCCACAATCCCCCAAACATCGCCCTCCAACGTCTGTCATTGGCGGAAAATCGGTAAGTTTCGCGGCACATGTCGGGAAACGATCGAGCTGATCCACGTCCGAAATATGAAATCTCATAAATAACCTTCTCTGCACATTCCAATTTGCGTGGACGTCCTTCCATCGCACTCCGATAAATTTTATTTTGATTCAACGTCTTGGCGCGTGGATAAGATTTGGTCCATCAATTGCCAACTGTTGAGAACATCTGTCTAGTTAAGTTATGTGATGAGATGAGATGCTCGACTCAGTCTCCTGTGCTCCCGCTACTACGGCGTTCGATTTATCGGTCACAGTGCCTTGGATCGTGCCCGTTGCGGTAGCCTGGCCAAGCAAATTGCCGGTGGCGAATCCCGTCAGAGCAACCCAATGAGTAATGCGAATACACGCCTGTTGGTGTAAATCATCTGGTTTGACCCCCTAGTGATTTTCAGCTTGGCAGCTGTCGTTCACTCGCACGCCCAAAACGAGCAAGTCGAACATGTGGATCGAGCCTCCAGGGTTAAGAGACACATTCACGCTTGCCGATTGACCGACCTGCACTTCTGCATTCTGAAGGACGGTGATCCGTACTTCCTGGTTCCTACCAAACAGCTTGGGTTCTATGGGCAGGATGACTGGAAGGTCAACAACCGCTTGACGGTGAATCTGGGTTTGCGCTGGGACCGCGACTTCAATTGGTTCGGCTCATCTGACATTACCAAGAGTCGCTCCTATCAGTCGCTACTTGCCATCGCATCCGTCAACCCGATTGCGGCCTACAACACCAGGCATATAGCGCAGGACGACACCAAGGACTTCAGCCCGCGAATCGGATTTGCTTATGATCTGACGGGAAGGGGCAAACACGTCTTGCGCGGCGGTTTCGGCCTGTACTTCGGCAATACCTTCCAGAACGTTCCTTTGTTCATGGAGCAACTAGCGAACCCAACCATCTTCCAGACCGTGTTGAGCCTGTCGGCTCCTACCGACACACTACCGTGCGGCGGGACACTTGGGTCGTTCTCCTACACCCCGACAAACATTGCGGCTCAGGAGGCGTGTTTGCCAGGTCCCTCATCGGCTGCTGCGGATGGAAGCGTTGGCCGACTCATGGACCCGAACTTCCGAAACCCGGTCTCCGAGGAATTCAACGTCGGCTATTCCTGGGCGCTCAACAACAACTCGGTGTTCGAGGCCGAATACACCCACGTTCTAAGTCTGCATGAGGACAAGACGATCAACATTGACCAGAAAGTCGTAACCGGCACCGATGCAAGCGGAACTGCCTGCACCAGTCCAGGCCTTCCCAATGGCTGCAACATGAACTTCGGCAATGCCATTTTGACCCGTCCCCTGTCCGCGGATTTTGCAGCCGCCGGACAGCCCGTGCTGGCCAGTTTGCGCAGTGACGAGTCCATCAACCGCAGCCGCTATGATGGCATCAACCTGAGCTTCCGCCAGCGGATGAGCCATCATTTCTCGCTCACTGCTAACTACACATTGGGATGGGCCTATGGCTACAACGGTGGTGGCGGCCCGACGACCATTTTCCGCAACTATGCCCGCGACGGTTATTTTCCCTTCGCTTCTTATGAGTGGGGACCGTCGGCCAATGATGAGCGCCACCATATTACGGTCGCCGGACTGGTCAATCTACCCAAGGGATTTCAGTTCGCGCCGATCCTTCAGTTCGGCACGGCTCGTCCCTATAACCTGACCAATTCCTACAACACCATCAACGCCGGAGGCGGCACCGCTGCCGCCGTTGTGGTGCCGAACAACGACCGGAAGAACTATACCTACGGGACGGACTATATCAACTCGTATGTCGCCGCCGCGGTTTCGAATGGTGCTAATCCCGATCACGCAACAGCCGCTGCCCAAGGGTTTATCGCCACCTGCTACTACACGGCGCAATGCACCATCGCCAAGTATGACCCGCTGCGTGGGCAGGCGTTCTTCGAACTGGATGCCAAGTTCGCCAAGAACTTCAAATTCGGCGAGCGCGTCAATATTCAATTGGTCGCGCAGGCCTTCAACCTCACCAACAGAGCCAACTACGGAAACAACTTCGGCGACAACATTGCGAGTTCCACGTTGGGTCACCCGACTGGGTTCTTCGCTCCCAACGCTACCTTCATCCCGCGCTCCATTTGGGGTGAATTCGGCGTTCACTTTACCTTCTAAGTTGTATTGAGGGGGAAGAGGGCTGGCTACCGTTGCCAGCCCTTTCTGTTTTCACGCGAAACTGACTTTGGAAAGGAAGTCAAAAACCCCACCCTGTCGCACAAAACGCGACGAGGTTGGGGCACCCGCTTGAATTATTCGTACTTGGTTTATTCGTAGCGGAGGGCGGTCATGGGGTCAACACCTATAGCTTTTTTGGCGGGGGCTGAGCAGGCTATGGCTGCTACTACGCTCAGCAAGACTGTGACTGCCAGCAGGATCATGGGATCGTGGGAGCTGCCTTCGGCCCAGCGGGCGAGGAGTTTGTTCAGGGCTAGGGTCAGGACGACGCCTACTGCGATTCCTGCGCCGACGCTTGCGACTGTCGAGGAGAAGGCGATCTTCAAGACGTGACCGTGGCGGGCTCCGAGCGCGATGCGGATGCCGAATTCGTTGGTGCGCTGGGCTACTGAATACGAGACGACACTGTAGAGGCCGACTGCGGCCAGGGCTAGCGCGAGGACGGCGAAGGCTCCGAAGAGCCAGGCGACTAATTGCTCTTGTTCGTACTCCGGCTGGCCTTTGATCCAGTGATCGAGATCTTGAACCTGTCCGTTGATCTGCTGATCGGCGTCGACGGAGTTGACTTGCATTCCGATGGAGTGGAGAAGTTTGAGGGGGGACGCGTCGGAGCGGACGAGAATCTGCGTCCAGACTCGCATGGAGAGCGTGTAGGGGACGAAGATTTCGGGGAGGATGGGATTGCGCAAGCCATCGTCACGCTTGTCTGCGATCACGCCGACGATCTGCAGCCACGAGTCGGAGTCCTGTGCGGTGGCGACGAAGGGCAGCGCTTCTTTCATGTCGGGGACTCGAAGAGAGCGTCCTAGTGCGTCGCCGTTGGGGAAGTAGATCTTGGCCATGGTTTGATTGATGACGGCGAGGTGGGCGGCGTTGTGATTCTCGGCCTCGTCCCAGATTCTTCCTTGCGCAACGGGAATGCGAAGGAGCGGGAAATATCCGGGGCTGACGAAGTTGACGCGAACTTTTTGATCGTCGCGGCGGGGCTGGCCGAGGATCTCGATTCCGGTTCCCCATCCGTTGGAAGGGGGAGTGGCATTGGTGGAGATTGCGGTCATCGTCACGCCGGGAACAGTCGCTGCACGGCGGTGCAACTCTTCGAAATACGCCAGGCGAGCTTTCCAGGTGGGATAGGCTCCGTCGTGCACGGGGATCCCGACGGACATGACATTGTGCGGGTCGTAGCCGAGAGGAGTGTGCAGCAGATGAAGAAATCCCTGCATGGCGGCTCCGGCTCCGGCAAGCATTAAGAGAGTGAGAGCGACTTGCGCGCTGGTGAGGAGGCTGTGCGTGGTGCGTCCATAAACTGCGCCGACGATCTTGCGCGTGCTGGACTGCATCACCTGGCTGACTTGCGGACGAGAGAGCTGGAGAGCAGGCCAGAGTCCGAAGAGCAGGCCGGTGAGCATGGCGATGGCGACACTGAACGCGAGCACGGGCAGGTTGATCTGAATGTCGGCCTCATGCGGGAAGGAATATTTCGGCAACAGCTGGATGATGATGGCGAGCGCGCGATAGGCGAAGAGCACGCCGAGAACGGCGCCGGTGAAGGAGAGCAGCAAGGACTCGGTCAGGAGCTGGCGGATTAGGCGCGGGCGGCTTGCGCCGATGGCGGTACGAACGGCGAGTTCATGTTGGCGCACGGTGCCGCGAGCCAGGAGAAGGATGGAGACGTTGCCGCATCCGATGGCGAGCAGCAGGCCTACCGCAGTGAACAGGAGATACAAGGTGCCACCGAGATCATGAACGAAGTTGTCGTTCAGGCCGACAACATAAAACTGAAAATGTTCGCTGGGGAAGTGCTTGGGAGTTTCCTTGGCGAACTGGTCGATCAGGGGAGCTAAAGCGGCGTTGGCCATTTCATGGGTGACGCCGGGCTTGAGGCGAAGGCCGACATAGTACGCCCTGACGGGATCGAGTGAGACTTTGAGGGGAAGGTAGACGTCGCCGTCATCCCAGGTGAAGCGCGGGGCGGCGACTCCGACGATGGTGTAGTTCTTGCGGACTAGCTGGATGGTGCGGCCGAGGATCGTGGGATCGGAGTTGAAGTGGCGTTGCCAGAATTTGTAGCCCAGCACGGCGACAGGTTGGGGCTCCTGGCCGTCGATCGCGTCGGAGGGGATCAGGCCGCGGCCGAGCGCGGGGGGGACTCCCATGAAGTTGAAGCCGTTCGAAGACATGTAGACGCCCTGGATGTCTTCGGGGAGATCGTGGCCGGTGACGGTGAGGTTCCAGTCATCGGTCATGAAGGCGTCTTCGACGGCTGGGGATTTTCGAATCTCCTGCCACTGAGCGCCGGTCAGACCGAATCCGCGTTCTTGGGAGGCGGCGTCGCGGAGGCGCATGTGGGCCATGCGGTCGGAGGCGGCGTAGGGATAAGGATCAATGAGGATGGCGTGGATCACGCTGAAGACGGCGGTGGTGGCTCCGATGCCGAGGGCGAGGGAGAGGATTGCGGTTAGGGCGAAGCCGGGATTCTTGAATAGTTGTCGGAGGGTGTAGCGGAAGTCTTGGAGGAAAGTTTGCATGGGAGGCGTCCTCGTGGAGGGATAGACGGATGAGGTGGGGATTTGGTACTGGGGGGTTTACGAATGTTTATCGGGGGAAGTGTTTTGTTTCGGGTGTTGGGACTTGGACGGGTGCGGGGGAGAGACGCCCCCGCCACAGCCGGCAGGATGCCGGCGCTACGGGCTGCGTGGGAAGGATGCGGGAGGGAATAGGTGGTGAATCTGGAGCGGGAGTCAAAATCCCCACCCTGTCGCACAAAACGCGACAAGGGTGGGGCACCCTCGAGGATCATCTCGGGTCAGCGTCTAGGTTCGGAGACGAATTTTATCTGCTGCAGGTTCGCTAGGTCGGTTAGTTTGTCGATCGGAACGCGGGCGATTACCAGCCTTTCTTTTTTTCGGATCTGCGAAATCTGGACGCCGAGGGCTTTTAGTTGGTCGATCACTGCTGCTGAATTTTCGGTGAGGAACAACTGGACATCTGCTGTTCCGTCTGGAGCTAGCTTGCACTCGGAGGCTTGTTTTTTCCAGCAGTCGAAACGTTCGAGCACTGCGGGAGTTAGCTTGGACTCGAGCAGCGCGCGCTCGCCGGTGGGCTCGGTGTCGGAAGTTGGGGAAGGTTGTACGATTTCCGGTATCGTCTTTGGCACACCAAAGGCGGCGTGCTCTTTGTCGGCCATGATGTAGGCGACGTCCTCATTCACCCACTTCTTGTTCGATGTGCTTAATTCCTGCTTCTGGGGAGGCGGTGATGGTGGGGCCTGCATGGGGCCGCCGATTGGGGCTCCCATGCTTGCACCGGATCCGGAGGCAACGCCCGCAGGTATAGCCACGTTCGGGGCCGGCATCTTGTGCATAACGGCAGCACCATGAAATCTTGATGCCTTTGATGCCATACCCATTTGCTCATAGAGTGTGAGCCCGGCGTTCGGCGCCATCAGCAGTGCGTCCTTCTCGCTGGCAACGATTCCTTCGTAGCTCACGCCTTCGGGCATTTCCACGGGGACTTCGACTCGCGTGGGTTTGCCGTTTGTCGTGACGACACGTTCTTCGACGGCGACGAAGGAGGTGAATTGCGTCATCAGCTTGTAGCTCAGTCCTAGCTGGGTGATTTCTTTTTGTACCTCGGGCTTGATGTTGCCGGTCTGCAAACCCGACCAATCCTGAGACATTAAGTCGTCAATCTTGCGTCTTGCCCAGAAGGTGGAGAGGATGCTGTTGGTTGTCGCTGAGCTGTTGAGATGGACCGGGATCTCGCGCTCGAAATCTTCTCCGGCGCGTTTTCCGTGAATCACGATCGATCCGGTTGCGGCGGCCGTGTATCGTCCAGTGACTACCAGGGGCTTTCCAGTAAACAGATCCGGCAATTTTCCGGGGAGCACGTCTGCAACGGGCAGGCCACGCCAGTCGATGGAGACGTCGGTCAGGACTGGTGCGCGGAGTCGCTGATACAAACGGTGTGCTGCGACGTCGGCCTTATCGTTGAGCGTGACTACCTCAGAGTCGCCGCGGCCCGCTTTGGTCATCGATTCAATCAGGAAGCGATTTACTGAGTTGCCGACGCCGTAGGCAAAGACGCGCGCGTTGGGATGTTTCTGCACTTCGCCGATGATCTCGAGGTCGTTGCCAACATATCCGTCGGTAAGAAAACAGACGACGCGCAGATGATCTTGCGAATCGGAGGACGCGAGAGCGGCGCGGATCGCTTTCATCATTTCGGTGCCGCCAGCTCCATGTTGAGCATTCAAGATCGCTCGCGTGTTGCGAATGTTCTCGGCGGTGGGAAAAACCGGCTGGGGAAACAGAATGCGCGTGTCGCCGGAGAAGGTGATGAGGTTGAAAGTATCGCCGGGATAGAGTTCATCGAGCGCGCGATTGATCAGCTCTTTTGCTTTCTCGATGGGGAAGCCCATCATCGAACCGGAAGTGTCGAGGACGAAAACGAGTTCTTTGGGCGTGATATCAGACTCGGGTAGTTGAGCGGGCGGCTGCAGGATCAGGGTGAAATATCCGCCTGCTGCGCCCTTGGCTCTAGAAACGGCTTGCGAATCGGCTTGGGAGAGAACGGCGTCCGTGATCTGCTCTCCGGCGACGTCGTACTTCAGGATGAAATCCTTGTTGGGAATCTCGGCGAGATTTTTTAGTTTTACGGTGGCCGAGCTTGCACCGGTGCGCTCGACGTCGATGGCGTGCGAGGTGGATTGCAGTTGCAGCAAGGGCACGCCGGCATCGATGGCGAGTTCAATAGAGATGTCGTGTCCGGTGCGAGTGCCCTGCGGTGTCAGGTGCGGGGTGATCTTGGAGGCGTCGGGAACTTTGTCGGTGTCGGGCGCCCAGCCGCCAGCCTGTTTGCCGATCGCTTCACCCGGGATGTAGCGGGGGCCGACGACCATGGGGAATACGAACTGGTATGCGCCATTCTCATATTCGAGCGTTTGCAGATAGCTGATGGTGACGGTGACCTCTTCGCCGGGCAGAATGTTGGCCACCGATTGCGTGAAGATGTTGGGACGCTCCTGGTCGAGTAGAGCGGCGACGTGTCCGGTCTGCTTGGCCTTTTCATAGATGGCGCGGGCTTCTTCGCGTTTTCGGATAACTCCGCGCACGGTGCGGGAGCCAACCTGGATGGTCATGTCGTCGACGGCGGCGTTTTCGGGGAGAGGGAAGGCGTAAACTGCCTCGATTTTTTGAAAGGCAGGGTTCCCGAAAGTCTGCGTGACGGTTACGCGGGCGAGGAATCCACTGACGGCGGCGCGAACTTCGGTGTGCCGCAGTGGGCACCCACTTTTTACGGATCCATCTTTGCCTATGATTGCTAAGGATCCGGCGGTTTCGTCAGCCGCAGCGGAAACTGCGGGCTGGCTGGGCCAGAGGACGACGGCGCTCAGGATTACTAGCGACAAACACACTACAACTGACACGGGGCCCAGAGGATGGCGCTGCATAGGTGCCTCCGCAATCATGCGATTGGAACATAGTCGTGTAGCAAACGTTGCCTGCGGGTCGAATTTTTTGCGACAACGTTCGTGGCGGTGGGCTGCAACGGCTCATATACGACTGTGCAGTCAGGCCACGTCTTCTTTCAGGTATAGACCGATTCGACATTGTGATTGTTCCCGCGGGCTACGAAATGTTGAACGGTGGGGAGAGCAATTCTTGCGCGGGGATTGAGGTGGCTTCGCCGGTTTTATTGCGCGTTCTGCGCGCAACCCCGGACGAGGGCGCCCGGGGCTACATTTTTGTTGGTCGGGATGGGAAGTCAAAACCCCCACCCTGTCTCGCAAAGAACGCGAGACAAGGATGGGGCACCCGCGAGGGCTAGATGTATTTCAGCCAAATGGCTCTGCTTGTCGCTTTTACTTCGGCGAACCGACTGCACGGGAAATAGAGGACGACGATTGTTAGTGCCCAGACTAGATAAAGCAGAGCGAGGGACCAGGTGTATCCGTCGGGTGGTTCGGGGTTGCCCATGGGGTGATTGGTGAAGAGCCAGGGGCTTACGTAGCCCAGACGGATTTTAGAGACGACGAGGGCTAGCGCGTGGATCAGGGGGATGTGGAGGGTGTAGAAGAAGAAGGGGACGCGTCCGAACATGGCGATTACTCGGGAGATAGCGCCCTGCGCGTTTTCCAGGAACGGGATTAACGCGATGATTGGGCCCAGGGTCATCAGTAAGAAATTGAATGAGGCAGGATATTTCGTGCAATTGAGGAAGGAGAGGAGTGCGGGCATCGGCGGCGGGCCGTTGTTGGAGATTACGGAATGATGCCAGGGGCGGGGATCGCCGTAGAGATTGAAGCCGCGGAGCAGCAGGAAAAGAGCGACCGCTCCGAGTCCTATCAGCAGGCAGGTTTGTTTTCTGTGGGCGGGTTCGAGCGAGAGAATTTTGCCGAAGGCGTAGCCTACGGCCATTACACCGATCCATGGAATCAACGAGTAGAGCACGATCAGGTTCGGACCATTGGGTCCGAACTGGACTGGGCCTGCGAAGAATCCGATGTAGCCGATTTTCCAAAGGGCGGAGAACTTGTTTGCGTCCATGCCTTCGAGAAGTTTTCCGATGTGGGGATCCATCAGGTTGTGAGCGGCGATGATGATTACGCCGATCGTTGCGGAGACAGGCAGAGGCAGTTTGACGAGAGCCGCCATCAGGATCATGCAACAGCCGATGACCCATATCACGCCCGCCATTTCGTAGTGTGCGAAATCGAAGTTGAAGGTCCAGGCGAGACGGAGGATTGTGAGTTCGAGAAAGATGAGCCAGAGGCCGCGGATGATCAGGAAGCGCGAAACGCCCGTGTGTTTGCGGGCGTAGAAGAAGATGCTGGTTCCGGCTAGGAATATGAAGGCGGGGGCGCAGAAATGCGTGATCCATCGGGTGAAGAAGATTCCAAGGGTGGGGCCTCCTGCGGGTAGGCCGGAGTAGACGCGGACATGATCTATGGCCATGATGACCATGACGGCGCCGCGGATGATATCGATGGAAGCGATACGGGAGATGGAGACGGGAGTTGCTACGGCGGGGGCGGTTTGAAGAGTGGTGCTCATGGAACTCTCCGAAGTTTTGTTATTGTGGCGGCTTCCTGTGCTGATATGGAAACACAGGTTCGACGGGGAGGGAATGAAAAGGTTTGAGGAGACTAGCGGGGGCTCAAGCCCTGTTTTTTTTTGATACTTCACACGCGGCCCTTGAAGGGCCGCTCTTCCATGCTCCGTGGCGAGAGCAAATCTTGCGATTGGACTGCGTCGATGCCGGACGAAGGGGTCCGAGGCTACATGGTCCAGGAAAGTCAAAATCCCCAATTCTCCCAAAAACAGGGAGAAGTGGGGCACCCTCGGGGTTCGTTTTAAGGTTGAGAGGGTTGGGGTGGAGTGCTAGTGCGCATGCCTTGGGCGTCGAAGATGAAAGTTTTCGCTTCGGATTCTGCTCCTTGAGGCTGGACCTCTTCGCCATTCCAGAGGAAGCTGACGCCAGCGGCGTTGCCGACCCTGACGACCAACTCGCGCGTGGCATGGAAGGACGTTGCAGCGGGGGCGATCAGAGTTTCCTGGGTGACCAATTGTCCGTCGGAGGTGACAGAGATCCAGGAGTTTTCGGTGGCGCGCACGATCAGTTTGAGAGTGGCTGCAGGTTTCTCGGCGGGTTTCACGCCCGCGGCGCCGAAGGAACGAATGGTCACGTCACCCTTCTTTTCGACCTTGACCTGATTTTGATCGGCGCTGGTTCCTGCAGGTGGGGCAGGAGAAGGAGCAGGAGCGCTCTTGGCGGCCGGCGGATTTTCTGATGAGGGCTCGCCGGATTCTTCCGATTGTGCGGGAGGCTGCGGCGACAGAGCGGCGGTGGTGGGCGCGGGTGGAGTTGGTGATTGGGAAGGTGGCGTGCTTGGGGCTACCGGCGGCGCTGCAGCGACTGTGGTCGATGGCGCGGGGTGTGGGGAACTGCTCGATGCCCCTGCAGTTCCGTTGTTGCGGGAATGGCGGGTCCACAGGAAGAACACCGAAATCAGCAGGCAAACCGCGGCGGCGATTCGTAACCAGGAAATCCCAGAGGAAGAACTGAGGTATTCCTTTTTCGCCGGGCGGATATGTTCGGCGCGTGGAAGCTGCAACTCGGGGAGTTCTTCGACGTTGACGGGCGCCGCCTCGGCATTGACTTCCGGCTTAACGGGGCGCGGTGGTTTGGGCTTGGTTGCGACGGGCGGCTGCGGAGCGGGTGTTTTGGCCAGATCCCATCCGTCGTGCGAATCGACTTGCGCCTGGCGCAAGCAGGCGAGGTAATCGTTGACCGCCTCCTCGGAGTCGAGGCCGAGGTGCTTGGCGTACGCGCGAATGAATCCGCGATTGAAGACGCCGCCGGGCAATTGCTCGAAGTTTTCCTCTTCGATGGCCTGCAGCATGCGCGTGCTGATCTTGGTGACGTTGGAAACGTCGTCGAGCGAGAGCTCTTTCTTCTCGCGCGCTTTGCGGAATTTGTCGCCGAACTCGCCCACGTTGTAAAGACCCTTCGGTGTGTGTTGGCAACATCATAGGACAACCGGGGAGAGCGCGCTACGGGACGGACGGACAGGGGCTGGGTAACCGGGGGTGGGCTGGCGCGATTCCTTCGGGTGGCCTCCGCGGCTTACGAAAGGCTTTAACCACTAAGGACACTAAGGTTCACGAAGGAAAAGCGCCACTCAGGGTTAGCGAATGGCAGGAGGGTTCCTATGGTTGCGCCGTGGTTGGTTTGCGCAGGGTGACTGTGAATTGGGCCTGGCAGGTTTTGGAGGGGTCGTCGAAGGCGTTGCCGGTGCGCTCGCCTTCGGAGGCATCGAAGAAGAGTCCGCGCTTGACGCGGTCGGGAAGGCCGCTGAAGCGGGCCTTGCCGTCGACGTTGGTGCTGACTTCGAGGTCGAGTTTATGGGCGCTTAGGAATCCGTAGGCGATGTGGACTTTGATTTTGGCCAGGTAGATGGGTTTGTTGTCTGGGCTGGTGATGGTGAAGTCGGCGGTGCAGGGGCCGAGGGCGCCGTCGATTACGGGGACGGATTTGGGGTCGGGGGTTTGGGCGACGGCCGCGGCTAGTAATACGAGGAGGATGAGGATTTGCTTCATCGGTGCGATTATATGACGTTCACCCACAGACCTTCACCACAGGGGACACAGAGGAGCACGGAGGAGTCTCGTAATTTTGAGGTTCATTCGTCTTCGAAAAAGCGCGGGGCATGGGCGCCGAACGCCTTGATGAGGTTCCGCTCGCTACGCTTCGCGGGACAGCCGAGGCGGCTGTTGCTACATGGTTTGTATTTTTACCTGGATCGTCTTTTAGTGGTTGTTATAGTTGGCTTTAGGGGTACGGGTTACTAACGTTCATTGCCCGACCACGAAAGTGACCCTTATAATTTTTGAACGCCACCCTACCAAGTGAGGATTGACAGGATTTCCATGCCTGAGGCCGGCACTCAATTGACTCGCCAGAGCCAGGAGTTGACGATTTTTCATGACGTGGCGAAAGCGCTCACGTCATCGCTGGACCTTGATTCCATTCTGCAAACGATCATGGAGAAGATGGGGGAATATTTCCGTCCGGATACATGGTCGCTGCTGATGGTGGATGAAGGGCACGACGAACTGTATTTTGCCATCGCGGTGGGCGATAAGGCCGAGGCGCTGAAGAACGTCCGGCTGAAAGTCGGCGAAGGGATCGCGGGATGGGTGGCTAAGCACGGAGAGGCGAGGATTGTGCCGGATGTGCGCAACGATCCGAATTTCGCCAGCCGGGTGGATGACACGACCAAATGGGAGACGCGGTCGATGATCTGCGTGCCGCTGCGGTCGAAGCTGCGGGTGCTGGGCGTGATCCAGTTGGTGAACGTCGACATGGAGCGGTTCAAGGAGCCGGAGTTGTTCTTCCTGCAGTCGCTGTGCGACTACGCCGCGATTGCGATTGAGAACGCGAAGTGGGTCGAGAAGATTCAGGAACTGACGATCACCGACGATTGCACCGGGCTCTACAACGCGCGACATCTTTATAAGACGCTGGAGACTGAGGTGTACCGGTCGTCGCGATTCGGGTATGAGTTCAGCATCCTCTTTATTGACCTCGATCACTTCAAGACGGTGAACGATACGCACGGGCACTTGATCGGGAGCAAGCTGCTGGCGGAGATCGGATATCTGATCAAAGCGCAGTTGCGGCTGATCGATTTTGCGTTCCGCTATGGCGGGGACGAGTTTGTGGTGTTGCTGCCGCAGACGGGAAAGGATCAGGCGCTGGTGGTGGCGAAGCGGTTGCGCGATGCGCTACGCGCGAGTGCGTTCTGCCGCGAAGAAAGCTTGAATCTGAACGTGCGGGCATCGATTGGGGTGGCCACGTATCCGCATGACGCGCGGTCGGCGCATGATGTGATCCGGCAGGCCGATGGGATGATGTACATGGTGAAGAATTCCACGCGGGATAACATCGGCGTCGCGCAGCGGGGAATGCTGCAGGAGTAGCGTCTCGCAGGCGTCAGACCTCGGACCTCAGGCCTCAAAGTTTAAACCTAAGACCCCCGTATCAACTCTCATTTCGCTGGCTTGACGTCGGGCTTCCAGGGATTTGGATTCGCTGGGGCTTTGGGGTTCACGCCGAAATCCCAGACGTAGAGGTTCATGGCGCCCTTCTCGGCCATCTCTACTACCGCATATTCGCCGGGGGCGAGGTCTTCGGTGGGAGTGAGTTTGAGCCATCCGCCCTTGATGTTGTTGATGGTCGTCTTGACGGCGTGCTGCTCGTGGGAGATTTTGCCGCTGACCTGGCGCTTGACGCCGCCTACGATGCGCTTGTTGCCTTTGACTTCGACGTGGAGGATCAGGAAGCGATCGAAGCTTGTGGGCGGCTGCCCGGCCTGCGCAGGTGGTTGTGGCTTTTGTGGCTCGGACGGGTGCGAGGCATCGGCTTGAGCTGCGGGCTCGGGTGGCACGTCTTCGAGCTTGATGTAAATCGCGGGCACGTCAACATGGGACTGGATGGCGGCGTGAGTGCCATCGAGTTCGATGGTCTGCTTGAGTCCGGCAACCGGATTGATGGTGCCTTTGAAGATGTTGACCTTGGTATTGCGGTTGATGTCGCCGGCGGTCTGATTGATTTCGACGAGTTGGGGCTCGCCTTGAAAGTTGTCGAGGAGGAAGACGCCGGAATCTTCCGGGAGGCGGAGGCCGGGCGCGACCTCGGGCTTGGGGACGTCGGTGCGTTCGAGTTCTTTATCGAGTTCGACTGCGGCGGGAGAAGAGGCCTCGGCGACGCGATCCTTCTCGTATCTCTCTGTGGCGGGCCAATCGACTAAGGCGTTGGGGAGTTCTTCCCAATCTTCGCGTTCGGTGCTGTAGTAGCGGACGCGATTGCCTTTCACTTCGTATTTCGTGACGAGCTGATAGGAGCCATCTTTGAGGATGAGGCGGCGGGGAGTGTCCTGGGCGAAGGACGGGAGGGCCAGGAGCAATGCGAGGCAAGCGAATATGCGCGAGGACGGACGATGCATTCGTCTCATTATCGCGCTGCGCGTGGGCGGAGTCGAATCCATCGTGGACGTTCGGATCGCCGTTTCAGGCATCCCTCCGGGATGCGGCTGATGTCTGACGAGCCTTCCCGGCGCTGAAAGCGCCGGGCTATTTTCAGGCGTCCTGCGGACGCGAAACTCCGTCGCGCTTTCGCAGCAGAGCAAGGCAGGCGAGACGCCTGCCCCCACAGCCGGCCGGGAGGCCGGCGCTACGACCGCCGTGAACAGACTCTTGTCAGGGGTTTACCGGATGACGGCTGGGGAGATGCTTGTAGTATGCTGATGGGCTGATTATGAAGCACGAACAATGAAACGCAATCTTCTTTTCTCTTCCGGGCTGTATCTCACATGCATGGCGGCGGCGCTGGCGCAATCGGGGCCGGCTCCGGTTGCCAGTCCTGTCAATGGCGGGCAGGGTCAACCTGTTTCTTACGCGTCGGTGACCCAGCTGAACGGGTTGCTGTCACAAATCGAAGCGGCGTCGAAGGATACGCAGACGGATTTGGGGAAGCTGCGCATCGAGAGGTGGAAGACGGACGGGTCCTATAAGAAGCAAGCCCTGGGAAACGTGGATTCGATCCAGCGGAATCTGCAGGGAGCGCTGCCCGAGATGATTACGCAGCTTCGCAATGCGCCGGAGGATTTGCCGCCGACGTTCAAGCTTTATCGAAATCTTGATGCGTTGTATGACGTGCTGCGCAACGTCACTGAGGACGCAGCAGCGTATGGGTCGAAGGACGATCTGCAATCGCTGTCGAATGATCTGAGCGCGTTCGAGGGGACGCGGAAGCAGCTGGCGGAGCGCATCGAGAATCTGTCGTCGTCGAAAGAAGGGGAGTTGACCCGGCTGCGGGGGCAGTTGAAGACGCTGCAGGCGCAGGTGGAAGCGGCGCCTCCGAAGAAGATTGTAGTGGATGACACGGAGCCTCCGAAGAAGCCGGCGCCGAAGAAGAAGCCGGCGGCGAAGAGTACGACGGCTCCCGGAACGAAGCCGGCTGCGGGGGGTACGCAGACGCCGCCTGCGCAGCAGCAGGGGCAGAGTAAGCCGCAGTAGGAGTTCGGCGGCGGACATCGGACCTCGGACTAGTCGAAATCCCCACCCTGTCTCGCAAAAAACGCGAGACAAGGATGGGGCACCCTCGCGATACTCTGATGGGGCACTTGAGAGACTTTCTTCTCAAGAAACCCTGAGAGCTATACATCGGGCGAATCTGGTAACCTTCCCAACGCATCTAGATCGCACATCTTCTGTGCTGCAAGTCATGAATTCTCACGTGCACATTGTCGCCATCGTGTTTGGCGCTGCCATCCTCTGGGCGGTGTTGCTGGATGCGTTTGAGACTGTGGTGCTGCCGCGGCGGGTGCTGCGGAATTTCCGGCTGACGGCGTATTTCTACCGGCGGACGTGGATTCCGTGGCGCAAGATTGCGAGCCGCATCAAGCCGGCGTCGCGGCAGCAAAATTTTCTGGGATATTTCGGACCGCTCTCGTTGATTTTGCTGCTGGGGTTTTGGGCGGCGGGACTGATCTTTGGATTTGCTCTCATTCAGTATGGGATTGGGGGGCATGAGCAGCTCAGCGGGGAGCGACTCAACTTCGGCAAGATTCTTTATCACAGCGGGGAGACGTTTTTCACTCTGGGATACGGCGACATTGTGCCGACAACGGGCGGGGCGCGGGCGCTGTCGGTGCTGGAAGCGGGGATGGGGTTTGCCTTCCTGGGCGTGGTGATCGGGTATATCCCGGTGGTGTACTCGTCGTTCTCGCGGAGAGAGATTCAGATTTCGATGCTGGATGCGCGCGCGGGATCGCCACCGGCGGCGGTTGAGTTACTGGTGCGGCTGGCGGGGCGAACAGAAAATCCGGGGATGGATCAGTTGGTGTTGGACCAAGTGCTGCGCGATTGGGAGCGCTGGTCGGCGGAGTTGCTGGAGTCGCAGATTTCCTATCCGGTGCTCACGTTTTTTCGATCGCAGCACAGCAATCAATCGTGGGTGGGGGCGTTGACGACCATGCTGGATGTGACATCGCTGCTGCTCACCGGGATTGAGGGAGTACATCCTGGGCAGGCGAAGCTGACGTTTGCGATGGCGCGCCATGCGGCGGTAGACCTGGCGCAGGTAGTGAATGCGAGGTACGACCCGGCGGCGCCGGAGCGGTTAACGGATGCTGAGTTTGAAACGCTGCTGGCGGCGCTGGAGACGGCCGGGTTGAAACTGCGCAATGACGACTATGGGCGGGAAAAGCTGGCGAAATTGCGGTCGATGTATGAGCCCTATGTGCACTCGACGGCGCGGAATCTGATGCTGAACTTACCGCCGTGGAGACATCCGGAGAAAGTGCGCGATAACTGGCAGGCGGGGCCGTGGGATCGGCTGATTCAGGCGCGAGGTTTAGCGGTGCTGGGGCAGAAGCCGCGCGCCACGTTGCAGCCTGCGGATCTGGATCATTTTTGAGGGTTAGAGTTTCCGGCGCTGGATGACTCAGTCAACGGGAACCAGCTCGCCTGAAAATGCGCGAGCTCGCTGCCGGCGCGATGGAATCAAACCTATCTCTATGTCGAAAAAAAGACGCGCGAATGCGCCGTGCCGGTTGGGCGAAGAGCAGAGGGTCCAATCCCGATCGGGGCCGGTTTCGCTGAGATCGGTCTCATTTTGGAAAGTCTCAGGAGCAGTTCTTCAACTTTGCGCTGCTCATGCCGGGGGGGCAGGTTGGTCTGTGTCATAGCCCCTATTCTCTCACGTAGGTGAGGACAGGAGAAGCGGCATCGCACCATTTGCTAGACATCATCTGTGGAAATGTTGAAATATTCCGCAGAATGGTGGCGGGCAGAAAACAGGGCATGCATTCGCATGCCCTTATTCCTTTTAGTATCAACGTTTTAGCTTTAGCGGTCGCCTTCGGGTTGGCCGGTGCTGGGATTCAGGAACAAGGTGCCATTTTCGCGGTTCCTGGTGAAATCAAACATCTGCGAGATCGAGTTGGCAATTCCGTCGAACGAGCCTTGGCCGATGCGAGTTCCGCCGAGCCAATTATCTTCGACGAAGCGGATGATCGAAGACTGATCGGTCACGATATGGTCGACGAAGTTTCTGCGTGCCCAGGGCGAGACTAGGAGCAGAGGCTGTCTCGGTCCATAACCGCAGCGGCCGAGAGCGTGCTGGTTCGCAGGGTTCACACCCGGAAGGGCAGTGAGCGCGTTTCCGCAGGCGCCGGGCGCAGTGAGCGCGTCGGCAGGGCCGGTCGAGGTGTTGATGATGGGACCCATCACGTGGTCGTACCAGCCATCAGAATCGTCATACATGATTACAACCGCGGTGCTGTTCCAGGTGGGCAGCGCTTGCAGAAAGTTAATTGTGTTGACGATGAAAGTCTGCTCGTCCAGCGGATCGGAATAACCGGCGTGACCGTCCTGGTAAGCGGGAGCTTTGAGGAAGCTGACGGCGGGAAGATTTCCGATGGAGGCGGCAGCGTAGAAGTCCAGCACGTCGTACTGATGGTTGGCCGGCCCGGCGTTGCCGATCTCAGCCCCCGAGGCGGGACGCGTGTGCGCCAGATTTGAGGTGGAGGTCCAGTAATTGAAGAACGAATGGTGCGGGATGTAGTCCTTCGTCGGTCCGGCAAGGCCGGTGGAGATGCGGTTGCAACCGGTGGAACCGTCGGGATTGACGATGCTCAGGTTGAAGCCGCCCATGAACGATCCCCAGGTGACTCCCGCCGCGCTGAGAAGGTCGCCGATGTTCTTGCTCCCCATGGTGACCTGGTTGCGAGTTGAGGCGGAGCAGGCATCACCAATCGGATCGGGATCGCCGATTACGGTCAGCGAGCCATCGCTACCTCCACTCACTTCGTTGCCGGTGCCGTTGAGAGTGGCGGTGACGCCATTGGTCTGGCCGGAGACCAGGTTGATGACGCCCGGCGTGGACGGGCCGAACGTGGTGCTGTAAGAGTTGTCGCTCATGGCGAAGAACTGGGCGTAGTTCCACAGCGCGGTGACGGTATTGCCGTCAAAGTAGCCCATTACCTCGTTGCCTCCCGAGCTGGTGTCCGTGGGAAATAAATCCATCACGCCAGCGTCGAACGCAGCCTGCTCGGCGGTGTAACCGTGATTCTGGTCGGGAGTCACTGCCTGCGAGCGGTCCAGGCGAAATGGATTCGAAGCTCCCGCACCATTGGCCGGATGGAGATTCGGGTTATGGGTCAGAAGAGCGCCAGTCAGGCCGTTGACGGTCGGCGTACCAGGAAACGCTTTGAATCTGGGTTCGCCAGTTGGGTTGGTTGCGTTCGGATAGGTTGCGAAGTAGTGGTCGAATGAAACGTTTTCCTGAAAGATTACGACGAGATGCTGGATGGGAGTTGCGGTGGAGGCAGCTTTCAGCTCAGGCTTGGAAGCGGCGAATGCAGGCAGCGTGCTGGGTCCGAGCGCCGCCGTCAATGACAGCAGAATCGCCACGGACTTGCGAAGGGTTGCGTTTAGTTTTTGGATCATTATTTTTTCTCCTAGGCCCCGCCGGCCAACACCTGGAAGGGGCGCATCCTCACCTGCGGCGCGCGGGCACCGGTTTCCGGATTTCGGGGCGGAGAGTAAACATATCTGCCGAATGTTGCGCTTCGGTTGCGGAAGGATGAAAGGAAGATGAAATGACAATTGCATTTGTGGAAAAGGGAGGAGGCGGGTCTTTTGCGGATGGAAGTGAAGATTGGGCCACGGGTGTCGCTATATCGATCAGGTCCGTCTGACCAAGATTTGCGCTACAGCCAGGAGTCGTGGATAGGTTGCCAGGCGGCGAGGCGGGAGCGGAGGTCGTCGTAATGCTCGACGGTGCGAGGAATATGCAGTTCGATGTACTTGCCGTTGCCGCCACGTCCATGAATGTACAGGCCGTGTTTGAGAACTTCGCGGATATGAGCTATGTCCTGGCGAGCGAAGGAAATCTTCGCGGGCGACATCCCGAAGGGGCGATTTTGGGTCTGGGTGATGCGCTCATCGTCGAGTTCGATGCGAAGCGATTTCAGTGTGGACATTCGCAGGCACAGCGCTGCGCTGACGATGGTGAGCCCGACCATGGGCCTAACCATCTCTTGGGCGGAAAGGGATTGGTGTCCACTTGAAAAACAGAAGACTACCAGCGCAGTACTGAGCGGAACTGCTACCAACAGCGCAATCACGCCGGCGGTGATCCGCTGCTTCTCCAGTTTCACTTGCTCTGGCGGGATTGCATAGACGCGCGACACAGTGGCCTTACTCCTCGACGGCGACGACCTGCTCGATCAGAGCGTCTTTGGCGAGGCGCTCTACCGATCCCTTTGGGTCGACGCGGTAGATTCCGCTGCCATTGGAGTAGAGAACAGAGCCCTCGGAATAGAGGTCGTAGCAGAGGACACCTTTGGCGACGACTTCTTCAGTCGAGCCTTGGCGGCGGATCAGTTCCCAGCTTTTTGGGACCAGCGCGGGAGTGCCGTCGTCGGCGCGGTCGGCGGCCTTATCGGCATCGAGCATGTTGCCCCAGACCATCATCTTGCGGATGTCGGCGTGTTTCTGGCGGGCATTACCGGTGGTGGTCAGCGTGTTTCCCGTGTAGCGCACGGTGAAGAAATTCAGGAACTGAAAGAACGCGTAGAGCAGACGGAACGGGAGGAGAACGAGATCGAGAGCGGCGCGCCACGGGCTGTGCGGCTGATTGGGGTCGCGATAGGGGCGGCGGATGTAATAGAGCGTGCCGTCGTTTCCAAGCTGCGGTGTGAGCAGGTCGAACCTATGATCCTCGGCGAGCGTGGTCACGGTGCCGGCTTCGAGATCGAGTTTGTGGATGGCGAATGGAGCTTGCGTGACGGCGAATCCGGCGCGATTGCGTCCGATGGCGGAAGACTGGAAGACCAGTTCGCGGACGGAGCCGGGAACCCAGTGCGGGGCGTCGTCGATAGTGTCGCCTTGAGTGACATCGCGCATGTCGGTGCCGTCGGAGCGCATGACGGAGATGCAGGATTGGCCGCCTTTACGCTGGACCACGCAGGCCAAAGAATCTTGTGCGGGGCCTGCGGCGAGGCGGCGGACGCGGAAGTCGGCGGTATGCAGGAGGCGGAGTTCGTCGGTGGCGCGATCGCGGAGGAGGAATACTCCGCCGATGTCGTCGGTAGAAAGGCTGTAGAAGAGTTCGCCGGGCTTGCAGCCGGAGCTGATGCCGGTGATGTCGACGCGGATGTCGGTGGGGTCGCCGGGCTGGCGTCCCCAGAGGACGCCTCCGGACATGAATTTCGCGCCGGTGCCCTGGGTCTTCCAGGAGTTGCGATTGTGAATCTGGGCGGCGCGCTCGCGGACGGATTCTCCGAACTTGCTGTCGATAAGGCGGACGGGATCATCGCCCAGTTTGAGGTGGAGCTGGCCTTGCGATAAGTAGGCGTACGAATGGCTCATGGCTTTTCCAAAATCCTAGCGGATGGGAAAAGCGCAATCTAGATTACTTTCGAGAGCGACGTTTGCGGGCTGCCGGCGTGCGTTCGTTGCGCGGTTTCGCGGCGAAGCTGCGTGCTAACATTGCGGCTTCTCAGGATTTGTTGGATGCGGCGTATTCACCTGGCTGTGGGCATTTTGGCATTGGCCGCCTTTGCTGCGAGCGGGCAGGTGATGCTGCGGCACGTCCCACCGATGCATCTCCTGGGAGATGATGTGCGGCTGATGTACCGGTCGCGGCACATCTATCTGCTGGGGAGCGGGATCGCGAATGTGTTGCTCGGACTCTATGTAGCGCCGCGCAGGGAGTTGTGGCAGCGAGGAATTCAGTATGCGGGATCGTCACTGTTATTGGCGGCTCCATTGTTGCTGGGACTGGCGTTCGTGACGGAAACGGGGCATGGGCTGGATCGGACGTGGCGGAGTGCTCGTGGGTTGCAGGCGATGATAGGCGGGACGTTGCTACATTTTATTGTGGCGGCGCGGCGTGAGGATGCTGGGGCATAAGATCTCTTCCTTGAACACGGGTCTATGAAGCATACGGGCGAAAACGTGGTGCGGATTGAGGCGTTGGCGTTGAACGCGCTGGCGGACCGGATTGCGGGGCCGATGGCGAGCGCGTTTCAGCGGGCAGTCGATTTGATGTTTTGCTGCGCGGGGCGGGTGGTGGTGTCGGGGATGGGGAAGAGTGGGTTGATCGGGCGGAAGATTGCGGCGACCCTGAGCTCTACGGGGAGTCCGGCGTTGTATCTGCACCCGGTTGAGGCGCTGCACGGGGATTTGGGGATGGTGGTGCGAGGGGATGTGGTGCTGGCTCTGTCGGCTTCGGGGGAGACGGAGGAGATTCTGGCTCTACTTGCGACGATTAAGAGGTTGCAGGTGCCGTTGATTTCGATGACGGGGGATGAGATCTGCGGGAATGCATCTTTGAAGGACGGAAGTCAAAATCCCCACCCTGCCTCGCAAAACGCGCGAGACAAGGGTGGGGCACCCTCGGGGATTTCGACACTTGCTTCTGCGGCTGATGTCGCTCTCGATTGCTCAGTGGCGCGGGAGGCTTGTTCGTTGGGGCTGGCGCCTACGGCTTCTACTACTACCATGCTGGCTTTGGGGGATGCGCTGGCGGTTACTTTGAGTGAGCGGCGCGGATTCAAGGAAGAAGATTTTGCCAGTCTGCATCCGGGGGGGAAGTTGGGGAAGCGGCTGGCGCGGGTGGAGGCACTGATGCATTCCGGTGACGCGCTGCCTCGCGTTACCCCGGCGGCTCGCATGGCGGATGTGATTTATGAAATGTCGCGGAAGAAATTGGGAGTGACGGCTGTGGTTGAGGGCGAGCGGTTGGTGGGGATCATCAGCGACGGGGATTTGCGGCGGCTGCTGGAGAAGCGGGGAAAGGTTGTGATGGATCTGACGGCGGGAGAGGCGATGACGCGGGATCCGAAGACGATCGAGGCCGGGGAGTTTGCGGCTACGGCTTTGGCGGTGATGGAGGAAAAGAAAATTACGTCGTTGATGGTGGTGGATGGAGCAGGGAAGCTGGAAGGGATTGTGCATCTGCATGATCTGTGGGGAACGGAAATGATGTGAGCGGGGGATAAGGATGGGTGGGAGGGCGAGACGCCCTCCCACACAGCCGGCGGGGACGCCGGCGCTACGGATGTTGCCGGCTTTCGGCTGGCGGATTTCGGTGCGAGCTACAATAGGCGGCATGTATCACTACGATCCCAATACGGCGCTGGAAGAACTCACTGAGGATGCGACTTTGCCGAATCCTGTGCATGTGCGGGATATGATTCTGCGCAGGAAACTCACGGCGGATAAGTCGCTCGAGCTGAATCGGCTGTTTGTGGAGTATCAGAAGTTTTTTGGAGAGGCGCAAAAGCTGGGGAAAGAGATTTTGAAGCAGCTGACTGCTTAATTCCTGGTGTCGGGCAGCACCTGGAGTCTTGCTCCGGGGCCTAGAACCCACGACAGGTTCTAAAGACCTTTAACCACTGAGGGCACGAAGGTTCACTAAGGAAAGCCAGGCTGTGCTCTACGGCCTACCTGCATTATTGAGCTCGCGGCTCGCTTTCGCCGGCGGCTGTCGCTACGTGAGGCGATCTCGCGCCATCGTTTACAATCTAGGATTCTTCTTTCAATCGAGAACTCAACTATGCATCGTTGGTCAGAGTTGTTTATTCCTACATTGCGCGAGGCGCCTGCTGACGCAGAAGTGGCTTCGCATAAATTTCTGGTGCGGGCGGGGTACATCCGGCAGCTTGCGGCGGGGATTTATTCCTACCTCTTTCTTGGGAACCGATCGTTCAACAAGATCATGGGCATTGTGCGCGAGGAGATGGACAAGATCGGGCAGGAGTATTACTTGCCGGCGCTGCATCCGCGAGAGGTTTGGGAGGCGTCGGGGCGGTGGGCGCAGATGGGCGAGAACCTGTTCCGGTTGAAGGACCGTAAGGGCGCGGAGATGGCGCTGGGCATGACCGAGGAAGAGGTCATGACTTCGATCGCGTTGAAGGAATTGCGCAGTTACAAGCAGCTGCCGCAGATCTGGTATCAGATTGCGCCGAAATTTCGCGATGAGCCGCGTCCGAGGTCGGGCCTGCTGCGGGTGCGGCAGTTCATGATGAAGGACTCCTATTCGTTCGATATCGATGCGGCTGGGCTGGATGTTTCCTACAAGAAGCATTACGAGGCGTACTGCCGGATTTTCGACCGCTGCGGGTTGAAGTACATGGTAGTGGAGGCGGACTCGGGGGCGATGGGCGGGAAGGAATCGCACGAGTTCATGGTGCGGACTCCGGCGGGAGAAGATCAGATTGTGAGCTGCGACGGATGCGACTACGCGGCGAACATGGAGAAGGCGACATCGAAGCTGGAGCCGTGGGGCGATCTTGCGCCGGAGGGTGACGGCAAGCCGCTGCCCGTGCATACGCCGGGGCAGAAGACGATTGAGGATGTGGCGAAGTTTCTGGGAGTGTCGCCGAAGAACAAGATCAAGACTCTGGCGTATATGGCGGAGGAGAAAGACCGGGCGGGCAAGACTAGCAAGTTGCGCCCGATTGTGGTGTTGATGCGCGGGGATCATCAGCTCAATGAGGCCAAGCTCAACGCGACCGCCGGGACGTTGCCGCGTCCGATGGAAGAGGGAGAGATCAAGGCGCTGTTCCAATCTCCGGCCGGATATCTGGGGCCGATCGGGATCGAGTGGGCTCGGGACCTCAAGAAAGATTCGGACAAGCCAGTGCTGCTTGTCGACACGGCACTGGAGGGACGGGCGAATCTGATTGCCGGCGCGAATAAAGAGGACTATCACCTGAAGAATCTGACGCCGGGGAAGGATTTTCATCCGACGGCGTATGCGGATTTGCGGTCGGTGACGGCGGGGGAGGCTTGTCCGAATTGCGGGAAGCCTTTGCGAATCGACACCGCTGTGGAGGTGGGGCACATCTTCAAGCTGGGGTATCGATATTCGGAGTCGATGGGGCTGCGGGTGCTCGACAAGAATGGCAAGGAAGTGATGCCGATCATGGGGTGTTACGGGATTGGGATTGAGCGCATTTTGACGGCGGCCGTCGAGCAAGGGAATGACAATGACGGGTTCTGGCTGCCGACGGCGATTGCTCCGTTTGAGGTCGTGGTGGCCCCGGTCAACGTGAAAGATGAGGCGGTGAGGAACGCGGCGGAGGACATCGCCAAGCGGCTGGAGGCTGCGGGATTCGACGTGGTGCTGGATGACCGGGATGAGCGGCCCGGAGTGAAGTTCAAGGACGCGGATCTGGTCGGGATTCCTTTTAGAGTCACGGTGGGAAAGAAGGTTACCGAAGGCACTGTGGAAGTCGTTTTACGCGAGACTCGCGAGGTGCGCGATGTTACGATTTCGGCGATAGTGGAACATTTTCAGGGAGTGCTCCGGCGGGCGGGATGAAGGTAGTTTCCGGTCCCGCGGGAGCGGATTGTGGGACATGGGAACAGTAAAGGCAATCATCGGGTTTCTCGCGATCATCGCGGTGATCTACTGCGGGTTTCAGATTATTCCGCCGGAACTCACGAACTACTCGTTCCAGGACGATCTGCGGAACATCGCGATGGTGGGCGGGGCCAATCCGCACCAGACCGACCAGGAACTTATCGACGCCATCATGAAGAAGGCGCGGGAGCACGACATTTCGCTGGCGCCAGAGCAGATCACCGTGCAGCGTATCGGCACTCCAGGCGCGCCGGCCGTGTTTGTGGCGGCGGATTACAGCGTGCCGGTGAGTTTGCCGGGATATTCCTTCGCGCTGCATTTCACACCTTCCAGCGGAAATCGGCAGCTGTAGGAAAGCTGCAGTTAGCAGTTAGCACTTGGCATTTAGCTAAGGGCTGATTGCGGTCTTTGTGCGCATCATCAAAATCATCCTCGTACTGATCGTGTTTGCGTTTATTGCGAGCACGGTGTGGCAAGTCGCGTCCTGCGAAATTGCCAATTACGAACTCAAAGACGATTTGAACGATATTGCCTCGATGGGTGGGGCGCGGATCGGGCTGTCGGCACAACAGTCCGATGACGACTTGCGCGCGACCGTGATTCGCAAGGCGGCGAGGCATGACATTGTGTTGGAGGCGGAGCAGATTGCGGTGAAGCGGTCGGGGACGGTGGAGGCTCCGGTGGTGGTTCTGGAGGTGAGGTATCGGCGGCGGGTTTGGGGGCCGGAAGTGGCGGTGGTGTTTCGGTTTGCGGCTAGTAGTGGGGCGTGAAGCGTCGCGCTTCTTCGGTGGCGCAGAGGTCTTGTTTACCGAGTTGTGCGGGACTTGGGCGCGCTCGCTTCCCCCTCGACTGGGCTCGGGGTGGACAGCCAAAGGCGGCTGTCCCTACGTGGGTGTTGCTGGTTTGCGCGGGGTCGGGTCTTCTTTAGCGATGAATTTTGTTAGTGAACGGGCGCGCTCGCTTTCCCCTCGACTGGGCTCGGGGTGGACATCCAAAGGTGGCTGTCCCTACATCTACTTCTTCGCATCTTTGTTCTCTGTGACATTTGTTTTTCTGTGGGGTGCGTCGCTACTGGACGCTGTGGAACGCCCCGCGCCAGGAACTTGCGCGGAGAGCACCCCGGACGAAGGCCTCCGGGGCTACACAAACAACTTTGGGCTACACAAAAGCCGGGGTACACAAAACATGTTCGGGGCTACGCACTTTGGGGGTGGGGAATGACGTTCGTAACCTTGTCACTACGTTACGCGCGACCTAGGATCGGCGTGGGATCGGAGTTTCTGTGCGCTCCTTCGGGGCGCTGCCCAAGAGATTCCTCAAAGAGAAATTCGAGCGCGAATTGGAGCTGGGATTCGCGGGGCGTGTGCGCAATTTGACGTGGAGGCAGTTCATGACGATGAAGGGTCGGGCACTGTTGGTTGGGATCGTGATGCTGGCGGAGATGTGGCTTGTCGGGTGTGGCCACTACAACTGCGGAGCAACGTTTGGGGCGTCGAGTTGCGCGGCGGGCAGCGGCGGGCTGAACAATGGCAACGGCAGCAACACCACGGGAGCCGTGTATCTTTTCGTGGCGGATGCGGGCGGCATTCAGGGAGAGGTTCTGGATCCTACGGCTGGGACGATCAAGACCATACCGGGCGGGACCGTTTCGGTAACCTCAGGGAGTACAAATGCTCCGCAGAGCGATTTTATGGCGGTGGCTCAAGGCAAGTATATGTACTCCGGGTATTCCACCTGGCTCGGAGGCACCATTTACGGCTGGTCGATCACGGGAGGTGGAACACTCAACGCTATTACAGGCGTACAGCCACTTTCGGCCCCTTACCTGGTGGGCAATTTTCAGATCGGGTCGCAAGCGATGATTACGAATCCGGCCGGGACCCTGCTCTTCGCGCTGGATCAAACGAACGAACAGGTTTATGTCTATACGATTGGCACGGGTGGAGTTTTGGCTCCCGCGACCGGCTCGCCTATGGCGTTGCCCCCCGGATTCAAACCTTTCAACCTGGCGATTGATGGACTGGGGAAGTACCTGTATGTCAGCAACGATGTGACATTGAACACCACTGAGGTTGCGACCTACAGCATCGGAAGCAATGGCGCGTTGGCGTCAGTAGGCACTCCGCTTTCGACGCCGATACGGCAGATGCAGGGTGACGCGTCTGGCAAGTTCATGATCGGGACGAGCGGCGGGTTCTTCTTCAACAACCAAGATAACGAGCTCTATGTGGGGACCATTGGTCAGTCAGGCGCGCTCACGGTGACGCCCACCACGATCACGGGAGTGCCCGCTGGCGTGGCGGTTCAACCGAACACGGGAGCGAATATTGTCTATTCCTTTGATTTCCCGAGCAGCACCGGCAATGGCACTATTGAGGGTTTCCAATTCGACTTGTCGACTGGTGCTCTCACTGCCATCGCGGGGATCACCGCCAGCGGTGCGAATGGAGAATTCGATCCAAGTGGAAAGTATCTCTTTGTAGTCGCGGCCTCAAATGGCGTGGCGAGTGCTTTGGACGCATACAGCGTGAGCGCCAGTTCTGCGCTGACGACACCAGTTGCTACTGTGGGCTGGGCTCCGGGAGGGTGGCAGCCGGTGGACGCACAGTAGGTTCTGATGTTGGCGGTTTGGAGACCCGCATGTACTGCGGGTCTCTTTTCGTTTGGGGTGGCGGGGGTACAATGGAGGGACCGCCTACATTCGTCGCTGGGAGTGGTGTGCCGGGAGGGAGCGGGGTGGGGGATGAAGCAGATTCCTCCTTGCTCGCTGCGCTCGCTTGTCGGAATGACAAAGATTTTGGGTGATGGGCGTTTGTCGAAATTACAAGGATTTTGGGTTGTGCTCACTCGTGGGAATGGCAAGGTTTTTGGGTTTGTGCGCGTGAGTTGTGTGCTGGACCGCGGAGTATTGTGACTACGAGCGAGAGTCAAAATCCCCACCCTGTCGCAAAGTGCGCGACAAGGGTGGGACACCCTCGAGTTTGGATTCGAATTACTTGGAACTGAGTTACGCGACGGGGTTAAACCTTTTTGCGGCGGGGATCGTCTGAATAAGATCGGGGTGTAGGTCGAAACTGTGGCTATCAAGATCAGAATTCCGAAGAGTGGCGGGGAAGGCGGGGGAGCGAAGACGATCCGCGGGCTGCCGCGCGATCCGGTATTGCGGGCGGCGCTGGTGGCGTTTCTGGTGCTGGCGGTCTCGTTCACCATCGTCTTTTCCTACTTCTATATCAAGTACGACCGGATCATCGAGAAGCGGTTCCGGACGCCGGTCTTCGCCAACTCGGCGAAGATCTACGCGCTGCCGCGGGTAGTGCGCGACGGGGAAAAGATTGACGCGAAGCAGATTGCGGCGGAACTGCGCCGGGCGGGATATTCCGACAAAGAGGGCGATTCGAATCTAGGGACGTTCCGCCTGATGAAGGGCGCGATCGAGATCACGCCTGGGTCGGAGTCGTATCACGCGCCGGAGCCGGCGAAAATCACCTTTGAAGACGGGCAAGTGTCGCAGATCATGAGCCGGGGCAGCGAGCTTTCGGCGTACGAACTGGAGCCGCAACTGGTGACGGCGCTATTCGACGCGGAGCAGCGGTCGAAGCGGCAAGTGGTGAAGTACGACGAGATTCCTCCCGTGATGGTGCAGGCGGTGCTAGCGATCGAGGATCGGCGATTTTTCGAGCACAGCGGCGTGAATTATCTGCGCATGATGGAAGCGGCGTGGATCGATGTGATGCGCGGGCGCCACGACCAGGGCGGGTCGACGATCACGATGCAGCTTTCGCGCGGATTCTTCCTGACTCCGGAAAAGACGATCAAGCGCAAACTTACGGAGATGCTGATCGCCGAGGAACTGGAGCACAAGTTCTCGAAGCAGCAGATTTTCGAGTTTTACGGGAACTGGGTGGATCTGGGGCAGCGCGGCTCGTTTGCGATCAGCGGGTTCGCCGAGGCGTCGAAATCCTACTTCAATAAAGATCTGAAGGACATCACGCTGCCCGAGGCAGCGTTGCTGGCGGGGCTGATTCAGCGGCCGAGTTATCTGTCACCGTACCGTCATCCGGAGCGCGCGATGGAGCGGCGCAATGTGGTGCTGGAGACGATGGTGGAAACCCACGCCATCACGCGCGAGCAGGCGGACAAGGCGAAGGCGGCTCCGCTGAAGCTGGCGCCTCCGAACGTGGAGGCGAGCGACGCGCCGTATTTTGTCGACATGGTGCGCGAGCAACTGATCGGCAAGTTCAGTGACAACGAATTGAATGACTCGTCCTATCGCATTTATACGACGCTCGATCCGGACTTGCAGAAAGCGGCGGCGCAGTCGGTCGAGATGGGCATCAAGCTGGTGGATGAGCAGGTCAAGAAGCTGCGGACGAAAAAGGTAAAGGTCGGGAAGAAGTTTGAAACCAAGGTGGAGCCGGGGCCGCAGGCGCAAGTGGCGATGGTGGCGATTGATCCGCATACGGGGGCGGTGCTGGCGCTGGTGGGCGGACGCGATTACGGATGGAGCCAATTGAATCACGCGGTGGCGAAGCGGCCGACGGGATCGATCTTCAAACCGTTTGTGTATGCGGCGGCGATGAATACAGCGCTGGATGGATCACCGAACGTGATTACTCCGGCGTCAACCGTGGTGGATGAGGCCTCGACATTTGCGTATGGGGATTCGATTTACGAGCCGCGCAACTACAAAGAGGAGTATCACGGCGAGGTGTCGCTGCGATATGCACTCGCGATGTCGCTGAACAATGCGACCGTGAAGGTTGCGGAGCAAGTCGGGTATGACAAGGTGGCGGACCTGGCACGGTCGGCAGGGATCGCGTCAGTGAAAGCGACTCCGGCGATGGCGCTGGGGTCGTATGACGCTTCGCCGATGGATATGGCGGGGGCGTACACGGTGTTTGGGAATAACGGGACCCGGCTGTCGCCGATTCTGCTGCGGTCGGTGCGGACGAGCAAGGGTGACGTGATCGCGAACTACAACACGGATCAGAAGCCGGTCATGGATCCGCGGATTGCCTACGTCATGACGAACATGATGGAGGGCGTGATCAACAACGGGCTGGGATATACGGCGGTGCGGTTGCGGGGATTTACGCCTCCGGCGGCGGGGAAGACCGGAAGTTCGCACGACGGGTGGTTCGCGGGGTACACGTCGAATCTGCTGTGCATCGTGTGGGTGGGGTATGACGACTATAGCGACTTGCGGCTGAGCGGAGCGCAGACCGCAGCGCCGATCTGGGCGGAGTTCATGAAGAAGGCGGCGGCGCTGCCCATGTACTCGGATATGAGGGAGTTTTCGCAGCCGTCCGGTGTTGTGGATGTGCAATTGGATAAAGCTACGAACCGGCTGGCGACGCCGAGCTGCACCGACGACTATACTTCAGCGTTTGTGGCGGGGACTGAGCCGCGCGATACCTGCGAGACGCAGCAGGGAATCAAGGGCTTCTTTACCAAGATGTTCGGGGGAGATAAGCCGGTGATGCCGGCACAGACGGCGCAGGATCCGAACGCGAATGCCGACCCGAAGAAGAAAAAAGGGTTCTTTGGCAAGATTGCCGGAATATTTAAGGATGACAAAAGCTCGACTCCGGTGTCTAAACCACCGGACAGCGGGCCGCACTAGGCGGACCTTGGACTTTAGACCTCGGACCTCAGGCTCTAGTCTTTAGGTTTTAAGGCCAGGAATTTGATTTTCTGGGTCGAGCGAAATCCTCGCCGGGCGGCTTGAACTGTGCCAGAATAGCTGCAACAACTGGGGGTGGCCTATGGCACTCTACCCGAAAGTCTTCTTCGTTTCTCTCCTCACTGCTTGTGTTTTCGCCTTGACGTCCATTTCGTGGGCGCAGGTTTCACACGCCGCCGAACCTGTGCAAGTCAAGCCACCGTTGCTGCGGACGATCGATCCGCCTTCGCCGGACGCGACGGCCTCCGATCTGGAATCGCGTGCGGACGAGTTGCACGCGCAGAAGCTGTATTTTGATGCGATTGATTATTACCGGGCGGCGCTGGGGAAGATCAGTGGAGAGCGTCAGGCGAAGATCTACAACAAGATTTGCCGGACCCAGTTGGTGATGACGCGGTGGCACGATGGGCAGAAGAGCTGCCAGCAAGCCATTAAGGCCGACCGCAAGCTGCCGGATCCGTACAACAATCTTGGCGTTGCGTACTACGAGGAAAAAAGATATGGGGCGGCGATCAAGCAGTATCACAAGGCAATCGAGTTGGATGACAGCGCGGCTTCGTTTTACAGCAATCTAGGGGCGGCGTTGTTTGCGAAGAAGGATTTTGACAAGTCAGCCCAGGCGTATCAGCGCGCGCTGGAGCTTGATCCTGATGTATTCGAGCGGAGTTCGCGGCAAGGTGTGCAGGCCCAGGTGCCGAGGCCCGAAGATCGGGCGCTGTATGACTACACTGTCGCGAAACTCTACGCCAAGATGGGTTTTTCGGGGCGGTCGCTGGAGTATCTGCGCAAGGCGATGGAAGAGGGGTACAAGAATTTCAAGAACGTGTACACGGATCAAGAGTTTGCGGAGCTGCGGAAGGATAAGAGGTTTACGGAGTTGATGGCGTTGAAGACGCCGGTTCTGCCGGAGTGAAAGAGAGATTGAGTAATTGGGGAATTTGGTAATTCGAAATCAAAACCCCGAACCGTATCTCTTGAATTACTAAATTTCCCAATTACTCGATCGTCTTGTCTCACCGAAGTGGCTTCGCCTCGTCTGCGGCGGAGGGGAATCAAACACAACATGCGACTTGAATGGCTGGTCGTAGGAGTCGCTTTGTCTGTTTCGGTGCTGGGGAAATGGAAATGTTTGTGCACTGATGTAAATAGTCTGTTTGAAATGTAAATCGAGGTTAACATCCAGGTTTTACAAAGCTTTACAAAAATAGACGGAACTTCTTCCGGATACGGTGTTTAATTTTTTCAACATACTCCTGAAAACAACAGGGTGAGTAAGGAGAAACGGTAGCCCACCGGAACGCTGACCCGAGCACGCCCCAAGCAAGCTTTCCGGTGGGTTTTTTAGTTAGCCATCAGCCTTCAGCTTTCAAACAAATATTAGGTCGGCAGTGTCCATGCGAAGTGTTCTATTGCGCGCTTTGCGCGCAACCCCGGACGAGGCGTCCGGGGCTACATTTCTTATTGGACGGTGGGGCTGCGCTCGCCGATGTAGGCTTCCACGATCTTCTTCCATTTTCCCTGGGCTTTGAGGATGAACTCTACGGCGTCCCGTAGGGCGCCTTCGCCTCCGGCGTGGGGAGTGGTGTAGTGCGCTTCTTTCTTTACTTCGGCGCGGGCGTTCTTTACGGCGATCGCTAATCCACCGGCGCGCATGGCGGGGAGGTCGATGACGTCATCGCCGACGAAGGCGGCTTCTTCGAGGGCGACTCCGGCTTCTTTGACGATTTCCTGGAAGGCCGTCGCTTTGTCCTGTATGCCCTGGCGGACGAATTCCAGCTTGAGATCGCGGGCGCGGAGGGCGACGGTTTCCGACACGCGCTTGGTGATAAGACCGGTCTTGATGCCGGCGAGGCGGGCGAGGGAGATCGAGGTGCCGTCGTGGGCGTGAAAGCCCTTGGCTTCGATCAGGGATTGGCTTTGAAAACCGAAGCCGCCGTGGTCGCCCTGGTTGGCGGATTTTTCGAGAACACTTTGTGGCGCGCCTGGCGGAGCGGGGAAGATGAAGAGCTTGCCGTCGGTGAGGACTCCGTCGACGTCGAAGAGGAGGAGTTTGATTTTGCGGGCGCGAGCCTGAGCGGAGAGTCTTTTGGGCATCGACGGGATTGTATCGAATTTCCCGAGATTGCCTGAGCATGGTGGGACTCGACGCGGACAGTGTTCAAAAAAACTTCTGTACGCACCTATGATTGCCGCACATCCTACGGGGAGTTTGTTGGAGAGGCGGTACTTGCAGACGCCGGAGTTTGGAGAGCCGGGTGCAAGTACGCAGCTTATGCCGTTGGTATTTTGGGCTTGGGTTTAGAAAGGCGTTGACTGTTACGCGATTTGGGCATCATTATTCGTCCGCCGGAGGGAGTATCGGTTTACCGATAATCCCGCGTCATGTTGGTCCTGGACCCGGGTTGGAGACGAAACAAAATTCATTGAACGGTCTTGAAGATTATTGATTCGGCGATCACAATAGCTGGCAGCTTAAGTCGTACTTTCGAGTGGGGCGCGGGGACGAAAAAGGTCGAAAAATAAGCGGTGGTTTTATTACCACCGTTATCTGGCGAAGCGGAGGAGAAGATTACAAAATGCAGCAGTCAGTGCTTTGATTTGGCTGGGGTAACTTTTTCGGAACATCGATGATGAGGGGATCTAAATTCGCGGTTCTCGCAGTGGTTCTTGCCTCGTTGCCACTGACCGGAGTTTCGCGACCCGCACAGCAACGTGAGCGGGCACTGTGCTGTCTTTGCATGTGCCATTCGGTGGACGAGGGTCAATGCGCCCAAGTGTGCGTCAACATGCAGCATGGCACGAAGATCATCGAAGAGCCTGAGATGAAGGCCTGCACGAAAAGCTGTGTGCGACATGGAGTCCGGCAGATTTTCTTCTCTGAGGATGGGACTCATTTCACTATTACGCCTGCTCTGAGTAAGTAGGTCTTCTTTCTAATCAGCGCCGAAATAGTTTTGGCTGGGGCACACGTTGGAGCTTGCGGCGCTCGCTTCGCTTTGCTGGACAACCGAAGGCGGCTGTCCTCACATTCCGCTTTCTTCCGTCATCAACATCAACCGGCTTTCCTTTGATCGGGATTTTCGCTTGGAGCGGGTTCACTGACGCTGTTTTTACGCCCGCGCCAAGAACTTGCGCTGGGGCGCCCCGGACGAAGGCGTCCGGGCTACACAAGCATGGGGCGAATGGTTGGCGAAAATCGGGTTTCGGACTAGAATATTTTGATGCAGTCTGTACCTGACTCTCTCTCCTGGGCACATCCTCTCGTGGCGGAGTGGTTTGTGCAGCGATTTGGTACACCTACTGAGCCTCAGGAGCAGGGGTGGCCGCACATTCTGGCGGGGCGGACTACGCTGATTTCGGCGCCCACCGGGTCGGGCAAGACTCTTGCCGCGTTTCTCGCGTGTATTGACCGGCTGGTGCGGAAGGCGCTGGCGCGACAGTTGTCGGATCGGACGGAAGTCCTCTATGTCTCTCCTCTGAAGGCTCTCGGAAACGATATTCAAAAAAATCTGGAAATTCCACTGGGGGAGATTCTTGCGCTGGCGGGGGAGCGTGGGTTTCTGATGCCGGAAATTCGGACGGCGGTGCGGACCGGGGACACGCTGCAGCCGGAGCGGCGGGCGATGCTGAAGCGGCCTCCGCATATTTTGGTGACCACGCCGGAGTCGCTGTACATCCTGCTGACTTCGGATAAGAGCCGGGCGATTTTGCGGGATGTGGAGACGGTGATCGTTGATGAGATTCATGCGGTGGCGGATGACAAGCGGGGGGCGCATCTGGCGCTGTCGCTGGAGAGGCTGGAGGCGCTGACAGCAGATTCCTCGTCGCTTTCGCTTCTCGGAATGACAAAGGAAGGGGAGTCAGCGTCGGCTTCGATTAACCCGAGAAAAAAATCTCGACTCGTGCGGATTGGGTTGTCGGCGACGCAGAAGCCGATTGAGGAAGTGGCGCATTTTCTGACGGGCACGGGGCGGCCTGATCCTGTTGTGGTGGATGTGGGGCATAAGCGGAAATTGGATATTGCGGTGGAAGTTCCGCCGATGCCGTTGGGGCCGGTGGCGTCGAATGAGATGTGGGACACGATTTATGACCGGCTGGTGGAGTTGGTGAGGCAGCATCGGTCGACGCTGGTGTTTGTGAATACGCGGCGGATGGCGGAGCGGATTGCGCATCAACTGGGCGAGCGAATCGGGGAAGAGAATGTTGCGGCGCATCATGGGAGTTTGTCGCGCAAGCTGCGGCTGGCGGCAGAGAAGAAGCTTAAAGAAGGCCAGGTAAGGGTTCTGGTCGCGACGGCGTCGCTGGAGTTGGGAATTGATATTGGGTTTGTGGACCTGGTGGTGCAGATTAATTCTCCGCGGGCGATTGCGGTGGCGTTGCAGCGGGTGGGGCGGTCGGGGCACTGGCGGGGAGCGGTGCCGAAGGGAAGGTTCTTTGCCACGACGCGCGATGACTTGATGGAATTGGCGGCGCTGGTGCGGGCGATCAAGTTGGGGGATCTGGACCGGCTGATGATTCCGGACGCGCCGTTGGATGTGCTGGCGCAGCAGATTGTCGCGGCTTGCGCGGCGGAGGGGCCGGTGGCGGTGCGAGGGAGACGCCGCCAAGATGGCGGCGAGACAGCCGGCCGGGAAGCCGGCGCTATGGAATCGCGGGCGGAAGCGGCGGCGCCACGCGAAGGGGACGGGTGGGACGAGGATGAACTGTTCGCTCTCGTGAAGCGGGCTTATCCCTATCGGACTCTTACGCGGGAGACGTTTGATTCTATTCTCGAGATGTTGTCGGAGGGGATTGCGTCGCGGCGGGGGCGGTATGGGGCTTACATCCATCGCGATCGGGTCAATAGGAGATTGCGGGCGCGCCGGGGGGCGCGGCTGGCGGCGATCACTAGCGGCGGGGCGATTCCCGACAATTCTCTTTATGCAGTGGTGGCGGAGCCGGATGGGGCGATCGTCGGAACCGTCGATGAGGATTTTGCAGTCGAGAGTAATCGCGGCGACATCTTCCTACTGGGGAATTCGTCGTGGATCATTCATCGCATTGAGACGAACAACGGGCGGATGCTGGTGCACGATGCGCACGGGGCGCCGCCTAGCGTGCCGTTCTGGCGCGGGGAGGCTCCGGCGCGAACGGCGGAATTGTCGGAGCATGTGGGAGAGTTGCGACAGGTGATCAGCGATATGCTGCCGCGCACTTCACCGGTGGGATTTTCGGCGACACAGTCGGAGGTGGCAGAGGCCGTCGCTTGGCTGAAGGAAGAATGCGGGCTGGATGATTCTGGAGCCGAGCAGGCGATTGAGTACATCCTGCAGGGGCGGGTGGTGTTGGGCGCCGTGCCGACGCAGAAGAGGATTATCGCGGAGAGATTCTTTGATGAGGGCGGCGGGATGCAATTGGTGATCCATGCGCCGTTTGGCGGGAGGATCAACAAAGCCTGGGGATTGTCGCTGCGCAAGCGGTTCTGCGTGGGATTCAATTTTGAGTTGCAGGCGGCAGCTACCGACAACGGGCTGAACATCGCACTGGCGGAGCAACACAGCTTTCCGCTGGGAGATGTTTTTCACTTCTTAAACGCAGATACCGTGCAGCCGATTCTGGAGCAGGCGGCGCTGGATTCTCCGATCTTTGGGACGCGCTGGCGGTGGGATGCAAACCGGGCGCTGGCGTTGTTGCGTTTTCAGAATGGCAAGAAGGTTCCGGCACAGATTCAGCGGATGCGGTCGGATGACCTGCTGGCGTCGGTCTTCCCCGATGCGGCGGCGTGCTTCGAGAACATTGAGGGGGAGCGGAAGATTCCGGATCATCCGTTGGTGGGCGAAGTGATGAAGGATGTGCTCACCGAGGCGATGGATATTGAGGGATTGAAGACGGTGTTGCGGGGGATGGCTTCGGGGGAGATTCGCGTGCTGGCGGTGGATACTCCGGTGCCATCGCAGTTCTCGCATGAAATTTTGAATGCGAATCCGTATGCGTATCTCGATGACGCGCCGCTCGAGGAACGGCGGGCGCGCGCGGTGGAGATGCGGCGGGTGCTGCCGGAGTCGGTGCTGCTGGAAGTAGGCGGGCTGGATCCGGGAGCGATTGCGCAGGTGCGGAGTGAGGCCTGGCCGGAGGTGCGGGATGCGGATGAGTTGCATGATGTACTGCATACGCTGGTGGGGCTGCCGGAGGATGTGGGACGCCTCGCTTCGCTCGGCGGGGCGGACGAAGGCGTCCGCCCCTACACGAACAGTGGAGATTGGGGACGTTTCTTCGAGCGGCTTGTTGATCAGGGGAGGGCTGGGATTGCTTCGCTGGATGGGCGGCGGTATTGGGTGGCGGCGGAGCGGGCGCGATCGTTTCAGGCGCTGTTTCCGGGGGCTCGGTTTGAGCACAGTCTGGCTGAGGTGGAGACGGGAGAGATCTCGCGAGATGAGGCGCTGCTGAGTCTTGTCATGGGATGGATGTCGGCGATTGGACCGACTACTGCTTCGCAGCTTGGACATTTGCTCGGGCTTCCGGGTTCGGATATTGAGAAGGGGCTGCTGCGGTTGGAGGCGGCGGGGACTGTCCTGCGTGGGTCGTTTACTGGCTCCGGCAGTGCGCGGGGGGGGGCGACCACGCCACACGATCCCGTCGAGCTTCGCTCGATTGAGTGGTGTGAGCGCAGGCTTTTGGCTCGCATACATCGGCTGACTGTGGGGATGCTGCGGAAGCAGATTGAGCCGGTCACGGCGGCGCAGTTCTTGCGGTGGTTGTTGCGGTGGCAGCATGTGGGTCCGGGATCGCAGGCTGCGGGCGAGCGCGGGACGATGGAAGTCTTGCAGCAGTTGCAGGGGTTTGAGGTTCCGGCGAATGCGTGGGAGCGGCAGGTGCTGGCGCGGCGGGTGACGGATTACGATCCGAAGTGGCTGGATCAGCTTTGCCTGACCGGAGCGGTGGGATGGGGGAGGTTGTCGCCGCATCCGGCTACGCTGGAGACCGGCGGGACTTCTGATGGGGCTGTGCCTCGGCAGCGACGAGTCATTCCGACCAGCGTGGCTCCGATTACTTTTTTTGTGCGCGAGGAAGCGGATTGGATGGGGGTACGTCAAAATCCCCACCCTGTCGCACAAGACGCGACAAGGGTGGGGCACCCTCGGGATGATGATTCCCATCAGGCGCGTGGGTTGAGTAATAGCGCGGAAGTTGTGCTTGAGTTCCTGAAGGCGCGGGGAGCGTCGTTTTTTGCGGACATCGTGCGCGGGACGGGCAAGCTGAAAGCGGAGATTGAAACGGCGTTGTGGGAGTTGGTGGCGGGCGGGCTGGTGACGGCCGATGGGTTCGATAATCTGCGGTCGCTGATTGATCCGAAGCGAAGGGCGGGACAGGGAAGCGGACGCAGCGTGCGCCCACGGCACAGTTCGGGGCGATGGGCGCTGCTGCATGCAGATGCGGCGGTGGAGCGTCCGCGGGCGATTGAGGCGGCGTGCTGGATGCTGCTGCGGCGTTATGGAATTGTGATTCGCGATTTGTTGGCGCGGGAGGCGAATCTGCCGTCGTGGCGCGAGTTGTTGATGGCTTTCCGGCGACTAGAAGATCGGGGAGAGATTCGGGGTGGAAGGTTCGTAGATGGATTTCTGGGCGAGCAGTTCGCGCTGCCGGTCGCAGTCGAGTCGGTGCGGTCCATGCGCAGCCTGCCGTTGAGCGGCGAGACGATTACGTTGTCGGCGGCGGATCCGTTGAATCTGGTGGGGATCCTTGTGCCGGGAGAAAGAGTGCCGGCGATTTCGGGCAGGACGGTGAGTTATCGGGATGGGGTGGCGGTAGTGGCGGAGTTGAATCCAGTGGTCGGCGAGGCGGCGGGGTAGCTGGGGCTAAAGCCCCCTTTTTATAGGATTCCAACGCGGCCCTAAAGAGCCGCTCTTCCACGGTACATCCGGCAGGCGTCTCCCGGTCGAGCGGCAGGACAACGGCAGCGGCTTCTAAGCAGAATCTTCTGCCAGAATCTTTCTGCTCAGAATCTTTCTACACAGAATCTCTACGCAGAATCAAGAGCGGCTCGTCGCAGATAGTGCGGCGAGGCAGGGTATGTCCACGAACGCCCCTTCAATGGTCCCTCTTTGGCACAAAAAAAACAGAGGCTCGATGAGGGGGTCCCCCGAGCCTCTGATTTTGGCGTTGATCGGCTAGAACTTCTCGAAAAGCGCTTCCCCCATCGCTTTTGCCGAGCATCCGCACTCTAATAGATAGCAATTCGTGTTCCAGTTTGGTGGGGTGGCCTATGTTTTTGTTATGCGGGTGGAAATGGTGATCCTGCAATGACTTAGCTTGGAGCTGTTTGATTCTCAGTACCGCCCGGGGAGATGCACCGATGAACCGAACTATCTGAATAGATAGTCGGGCTAACCGTTCGGATATTGAAAAGGGTGAATGTGGCTCATGCAATTCGAGCCGGGCTGTGATAGAAGTTTCTGCACCCCTTGGGAGACTCGATTGCGGCCCAGACTACTGGTGATTGCCGGACCCTCGAAAGACCTGACCATTCCGTTGCCCGACGGAGAAGCCACGATTGGCCGCGATCCGGCGAATGTGGTGGCGATTGTCGATCCGTCCGTTTCCCGAAAACATTGCCTGCTGCGGCGCGAAGAGGACGGGCGGTTTTCGATCAAGGATCTGGAGAGCCGGAACGGAACGCTGGTGAATGGAAATCCGGGGAAGGAGCAGTATCTGCATCATGGGGACGAGATTGCGACCGGGGACTCACTGTTTCTGTTCCTGCTGGACGAAGAGGATCGAGCGGCATCCGCGAGCCAAGTGGAGTTCGACGACGGGCAGCCGATGGCAGAGACGCGGCTAATTCATCCCAAGGAAGCGGTGTATCTGCAGCCGGATCGATTGCTGAAGGAACTTCCGGCGACATCGCAGGTGGGGCGAAACCTGAATGCGCTGCTGAAGATCAGCCGGGTGGTGCATGCGATTCGCGATCTGGAAGAGTTGCAGGCGCAATTGCTGGACTTGATCTTCGAAGTAGTACCGGCGGGCCGCGGCGCGATTCTGCTTTCAGAAGGCGAGGGTCAGGAATTCAATTCGCTGTATGCGCGAACGCGGCAGGGCGGGCAGCCTCAACTGGTGCGAGTGAGCCGAACTATTGCCCGGAAGGTGATGAAAGAGAATGTTGCGATTCTAGGCGTGGACATCGCGTCGAGCGGGAATCTTCGAGAGGTGGAGAGCCTGGTGGCTTCTCACGTCCGGTCTCTGGTATGCGTGCCGCTGAGCGTTTTTCAACGGATGATCGGATGCATCTATCTCGACAGCACGAGTGCTGTGAACCGTTTCAGTGAAGAGCATCTGCAACTGATGGCGGGAGTGGCGGGAGTTTCGGCGGTGGCGCTGGACAATGCGCGCCGGTTGCAGTGGCTGGAACAGGAGAATCAGCGTCTCTCGACGGAAGTCCGGCAGGATCAGAGCCTGGTGGGAGAGGGCGCGCGGATGAAGGAGATTTTCCAGTTCCTGGCGCGAGTGTCGCCGTCGGATTCGACGGTTCTGATCGAGGGCGAAAGCGGAACGGGAAAAGAACTGGTGGCGAAGGCGCTGCATCGGAACAGCCCGCGGGCGACCAAACCATTCGTCGCGATCAATTGTGCGGCCATCCCCGAGACACTTCTGGAGTCCGATCTATTCGGACATGAACGGGGCGCGTTTACCGGGGCGGCAACGCAGAAAAAAGGACGGCTGGAAGTTGCCGATGGCGGAGTGGTGTTCCTGGATGAGATCGGAGAACTGGCTCCGGCGTTGCAGGTGAAACTGCTGCGAGTTTTGCAGGAGCGGGAGTTTGAGCGCGTGGGTGGGACGCATCCGATCAAGGTGAACATCCGGCTGATCGCGGCAACGAATCGCGATCTGGAAGATGCGGTGCGGAAGGGAGAATTCCGCCAGGATCTTTATTACCGGCTGGCGGTGGTGAAGATGACCATGCCTCCGCTGCGTGAGCGGCGGGAAGATATTCCCATGCTGACGCGGCATTTTGTGCAGAAATATGCGAAGCGATGCGGGGTGAAGGCGAAACCGATTTCACGCGAGGCGATGGCCGCGCTGGTCCATTACGAGTGGCCGGGGAATGTGCGCGAACTGGAAAACGCGATTGAGCGATCGCTGGTGATGGGATCGTCGGACATGGTTTTGCTGGAAGATCTGCCGGAGTCGCTGCTGGAGCAGAATGCGCCGGAAGATATTACCGAGGGGAAGTATCACGGCAGCGTGAAGGAGTTGAAGAAGCAGTTGATTCTGGATGCGGTGGAGCAGACTGGCGGGAACTATGTGGAGGCGGCGGGAATACTGGGAGTGCATCCGAATTATCTGCACCGGTTGATTCGGAATCTAGGATTGAAGGACGAGTTGAACGAGGCGCTGCGCGGGCGAGGGCGAGTGTCGGGGGGAGCGGCGTAGGCGAGCAACGAGCTTCGAGCTATGAGTTATGAGCAAAACTGGATCGCCCGCGCTCTGCTTATGCTCAGGGCAACGCCATGCTTAGAAGGCGGGCGGGATCAAGATAGGTGGCTTGCCAGCGGACGGCGACGTGGAGATGAGGTCCGGTGGCGCGGCCGGTGGCGCCGCTGAGGCCAATCAGTTGGCCGCGTTTTACAGGGTCTCCTTCTTTCACTTTCAATTCGGACATATGGAAGTACAGAGTAAGCAGTCCCTGGCCGTGATCGATCACCACACAATTTCCTTCAAAATATAAGAAGCGGGCTAGCAGGATTGTGCCGTCGTTCATGGCGGCGACGGGTGTTCCTGTGGGGACGCGGTAGTCGAGGCCGAAATGGGGGCGCTGCGCGACACCGTTGAAGATACGTTGCGAGCCGAAGACATCTGAGGTGGCGGCATCGACGGGGGCGGAGAAGTTTCCATTCCATTCGCGGTCGGGGGTGACGCGGCCGAGATAGTCCTGTTTGACCTTCACAGACTCGGCGATCTGGGCTTGCTGCTCGGGGCTCGGCTCGGTGAACTTCTTTTCTACCGCGAGATTTACCTTAATTTTCGGATACTGGGCGCGGGCAACAGCAAAACTGTAGGTGAACTTCAGCGGTGCTTTTGAGGTCGCGCTCTGACCGGTTAGCTCGAGTGGGTACTTCCCGGGAGTTCTTTCGATGTCTACGCCTGCGAGGGCGAACCAGATTTTGGTGGAGGGGTTGTAGGTGAAAGTCAGGTCGTGGCCTAGCCAGGACCCGGTTAGGGAATCTAGTTTCGTCGGCGCTTTTATCTGGAACAGGACGGGGGCGCCGTTGAGGAGCCGGGTGGGTTGGGAGTGGATGGTCCACGGGAGGGCTGGAGAGGGAACGGTCGTTAAGACAGAGAACAAGATGGCTAGTATGAGGGAGCAGTTTGCGAGTGTGCTCCGGGACGCTGGGTTCCGCCTTTGCGTGACGGACGAAGGCGTCCGTCGCCACACGAGTTGGTGTCGCCAGATGAGTTCAGTCGACATTTGCTTCAGCGTAACACTCCGGGCTGGCTATAATCCGGGCGATTGGGATTTGGCCGTGATTTCGGCGGTGGGGAAGATGCCGCTTGGCTTCGCCTTCGCGGGAAGGACGAAAGCGTCCGTCGCCACACGAGAACGGGCCTGCGTTCGTGCGTGTAACATTAGGGGCTTCTGACATGTCGCTGTCGACACCATCTACGGCAACTTTGACGAAACCGCGGGCGCCTGAGTTGATTCGGGGGCTGAATGCGTGGCATGCGACTTCGATTGTGGCCGGGACGATTATTGGCAGCGGCATTTTTCTCGTGCCGGCGGAAATGATGCAAGCGGTGGGGTCGGCGGGACTGGTTTACCTCGCTTGGATCGTTGGAGGGCTGCTCTCTTTTTTTGGCGCATTGACTTATGCCGAATTGGGCTCGGTGCGGCCTTACGCGGGCGGTGAGTATGTGTATGTGCGGGATGCGTACGGTCCGTTGCCGGCGTTTCTTTATGGTTGGACCTGGTTCTTGATTGCAAAGCCAGCATCCATCGCAAGCGTGACTGCGGGGCTGGTGCGGGTGTTGGGAACATTTCCGGCATTTCATTTTCTGCCGGACACACTTTTCTCATTCCATGTCACATCGAGCCGCGTGCTCGTTATTACGTACGGTCATCTGGTGGCGATCGCGGCGAACGTGTTTATCACGGGGCTGAACTACATCGGAATTCGCAAGGCCGGCGCGTTCCAGCTGGCATTCACTGTGCTTAAGGTGGGGATGATCGTCGGGATTGCCGCCATCGCACTGACTGCGGCGTCCGGCTCATGGAGCAATTTCGGGACTAGTTTTCCGGGAGCCATCGGCGGCGTGAGCGGGTTCATGGCTGCGCTGGTCGCGGCTTTGTGGGCTTACGATGGCTGGAACGATTTGAACATGGTGAGCGAAGAAATACAGCGGCCGGAGAAGAACATTCCTCTGGCTCTTGTTCTGGGCGTCGGAGTTGTAGCCGTGCTGTATATGGGGTTAAACGCCGGGATTCAATACGCTCTGCCGGCGGCGGCCATTGCGAAGTCGGCAGTGCCGGCTGCGGCAGCGAGCGAGGCGGCGTTGGGGCATTTAGGAATTGTGCTGGTCTCGATCGGGATGATGATCTCAATGCTCGCGACACTGAACGGAACCGTCATGAGCGGAGGGCGCGTGCCCTTCGCGGTCGCGCGGGACGGATATTTTTTCAAAGCGCTGGGAGAAGTTCATCCGAGATTTCACACGCCTGCGTTGGCGCTGGTGATTCAGGGCGCGGTGGCGATCCTGCTGATTGTGGTCGGTGGCGCTTTCCGGGAGTTGTTTTCGCTGGCCATTTTTGCCGAGTGGCTGTTCTACATGGTGGCGGCGAGCACGATCTTTGTATTTCGCAAACGAGAGCCGGACGTGGCGAGGCCATACCGTACCGCCGGATATCCTTTTGTGCCGGCGCTTTTCATCGGTACGGCTTTGGTCCTGCTGTGCTACACACTCGCGAGCAATCGTCGGGATTCGATTGGTGGAGTGGTAGTGATCCTGCTGGGCGTGCCGGTTTATTGGTGGTTCGCGCGGCAGCGCAAAACAAGATCATAAGATGCGCCCCGAATCACTGGCGAATACAAAACTGGCCAGGGGCCTGAAATTCCGTTTGAATACAGATGTGGCAATCGCTATACTGTGCTTTCTCTAGCTCCATCCTGGGAAACTGTACTTCGGGTACTAGATCCGGGGTACGTTCTTGGGAAAAGGCTACAGAAAAGCAAGCGCCTGGATGTCTTCAGTACTGAGGTGTAGCAAGTCTATAGCACCTCTTCTGGCCGTGGCCGGCCTAGGGTCTTCCCGGATAGCCGTTGCCAAGGGAATCTTCCGCTCAAGATCCCGCCCAATAAATCCTTAGAGGTTGATGATGTTTCTTTATTTGAATCATTCCGCGCCGAAGACGCGCGTCTGCCGAACCATTACGTCCAACCGAGCGGTTTTCATGGCGACCTTGTCCGCGATTGCCGTTCTCAGCGGTTGTGGGAGTCCTTCGAAACCCGCCAATCTCAGCCCAAATAATAACGGTAACTTGGCGATTTCCGCGAGTCTGCCGACCGGAACTGAAGGTTCCGGGTACAGCGGAAGCGTGACCGCGAGCGGTGGTACGTCTCCATATAATTTTGCGGTCACTTCGGGGCAAATGCCGCAGGGCGTAAACCTTGATCGTACTTCGGGAAACGTCTCAGGCACACCGACGGCAACCGGAAGCTTCAACTTTGGCGTTACAGTTTCGGATGTGAAGGGAGCTTCTCAAGAGAAAGGTTTGCAGATCAGCGTAGGGCAGGCAGCTGCGCCGCCTCCACCGTCGCCGCCGCCCGCGCAACCGCCGCCGCCGAACACGCCTCCACCATCGAGTCCAACAAGCGGGTAGCCCAATTGCGAACACGCAACCACTAGAGAGCCCCTTCACGCTAGTCGGCGTGCTGGCGCGAAAACTCCACTACAAAGGCGATGTGTGGCGGCGAGACGGGCGGCCACTCAAGCGGCGCTCTAGACCCGATAATAACGAGCCCGCGATGTTCCTCCACTCGCTGCAAAAAGTAGCCCACCTCGATATTGGCGTAGCGGTCGTGACTGTCCTTTACTTCGCTGCGCTTGCCGAACAATGCGTCAGCCTCGTCAAAGAAGAGGATCGCGCGGCTAGCCGCAGCTTCAGTAAAAATCCGGGATAGGTTCTTCTCAGTTTCCCCAATGTACTTGCTCACCACCCGAGTCAAGTCGATTCGATACAGTCCCAGATGCAAATCTCGAGCAAGAACTTCGGCGGCCGTCGTCTTTCCCGTTCCGCTCGGTCCGGCAAAGAGCGCTACGATTCCGCGATCCGTTAAGTTCTTGATTTCGGATTTCCGATCTTCAGAAGTCTGCAAAATGTGAGCTGCAGACGCAGCGAGCTCACGCAGCACACGAAGCTGCGGTTCCCCCACGAGGATGTCTGCCCAGGTAGATGCCGGCTCGATTCTCTGCATCAGATCTTCGTGGCGAGTCCGGTCGTTTCGAGATTCGCGCATCCTAGTAGACTCCAACCCACGGTCTCGAGGGATTGGTGCGATGCCAAACTGCGTGCAATTCTAAGACTTCATGGGCCCACGGGCAACACCCCGTTTATCACCGGGTGTGCCTCCAATGTCGAACTGGCACGCCAACAGTATGGCCAGGGGTTGCCCTTTTCATACGCCACTCTGAAAGAGCCCTCGAGTAGGAGTAAACTTGTCAACCATTCCATAGAAAGAAAACGCGGTGCGATGTGATTCGGACTGAGAAATGAACCGGATTTTTATTTCGTATGCAAGAGACGATCGATCAGCAGCCGAGAATCTCTACGAAGAACTCAAGCGAAACAAGTTATCGCCATGGATTGATGCAGTTGATCTTCGTCCAGGTCAGGAGTGGCAAGTCGAAATTAAAAAGGCAATCAAGAGCAGCGCGATATTTCTCGCATGCTTATCTGAGCATGCCGTATCAAAACGCGGCTTCGTGCAATCCGAATTAAACTCCGCGCTTGAAATTCTAGACATGATGCCGGAAGGCAAGGTTTACCTTATTCCGGTCCGCCTTGGTCCTTGCGAGGTGCCGTCAAAGCTCGATCACCTTCAGTGGGTTGACTATTTTGAAGATGGTGGCCCCGCAAAACTTGTGGATGCACTGCGGGCATCCTTGGGCCGCTCAAGTGGTGAGCGAAAGACTGGTATAGCGACCGGCGCGCTCAAGTTCGCCAGCATTCGTATCGATGCGAGCGATCCCAATTGGGAGGAAAGCACAAGATTCACAGACTCGCCATTCGCCCATCCCTGTTTGCGGTACTTCAAGATAGGCCTATGGGTTTGTGATGCCGACCCGGTGTTCGATATCACTTTGATGAACACCAGCAAGACGCCGGTGATTCTGAGTGCAATTGGCGTCGAGGTGGTAACTGTTGGCAATATCAATTACGTTTCTGGAGTACCGTCAGCTGCGAAGATCCCGAAGAATGATGCGTACATCGTCGAGATACCCAACATATTGCATCTCATAGGGGTGGAATGGCGTTGGCAGTTGAAGAAACCGCGCGTGGTGAACAAAACGGTCAGAAAACAACTGACAGATCCGGTTTATCTCGAGTCAGGTGCCCCATATCGTTTTGGGCTTCGTCTTAAGAACTACTACAAACATGTTCCAAACTTCGCAAGGATCCGAATGCATGCCACAAGCGATCAGGGCGAGTGCGTGTCGGAAGAACTTGAAACCTTTACCCATTAGTCAGTCCCTGTGGGAGTGGGTCCTGGAGAGCGGAGCGCTACTCGTCACGTTCCTTTGCGACGGCCCCTATTCCTATCCCTTCATAAAGGATCACAAACTGGTCGCGCGGGCGACGCTGGTTACCCGTTTACGTTCTCAAGTTGGAACTTGAAACGGAAAAGCCGAACAGAAGGCAGCGACTTCTCATTGGCTTAGTGTTAAAGACCGGAGGCTGGGTCCGTTTCGGCAACGGCACACGGTCCAGAAACGCTAGTGCTGTATCGGATGCGCCCCATTAGAAGAGCGCAGGTAGGTTCGGGACGTGGTGCGGGGCGCGTCCGATACAGCACTAGCGTTTCTGGACCACTAGCGAAGCGCTGGAGCAAGCAAAGCTTCTGATACTCGTGACCGGAAAGCTTCTGTTACTCGTGATCGCCAAACGCAGACTACTGCTCTTGCCTCGGGCCATCGTCCTCACCTCCCATGCTAAGATAGGCGCCGCGCATGCCTCGTCTGCGGTCTGACGGTAAACTCTCGTGGAAGAAACCGCGAAAATCATCAGAGTAGTTCTGGTTTCGCCTAATGATGTTCAAGCTGAGTGGAAGTGCGTCGGACGCGCGATTGAGGAAGTGGACCGGGTTCGTGCACGGCCAAGCGGCTATCGGCTTGAACTATATCACTGGAAGACGGACGCCAACCCTGGCTGGCACCCCGAAGGTCCGCAGGGACTTATCGATCCGATTCTTCAGATCGACAACAGTGACATCCTGATTGGCATTTTCTGGAAGCGCATTGGCACTGTAACCCAGGATGGTACGACAGGCACCGAACACGAAGTCCTCAAAGCCTTTGAGGCAAGCAAACAAAACGGGCGTCCAAGACTGATGATCTACTTCAGCGATTTCAAGGACAAACTATCACGGGAACAGGTGCTTTCCTGGCCCTACAAGGGGAAGACTGAATTTGAAAGACAGCTCCGAGGTCACCTTTTCGACTATCTGAATGACGTGTTAGGCAAGCTACCGACCCAGGCGATTGAAGCCTCAAGGGAAGCGCACGGGGAGCCGAATCTTAACCGTGTTCCCGCGCGGGTAACTTCAACGATGGTGAAAGCAGGAGCGGAAGTTGGAACTCCCCGCAAGGTGTCCGCGCTGGCGTTTAGTGCCAAAGCTACCATTGAGCCAGGGAGGGTACGCAGGCGTGACTTCAAGCTGGTCACCAGCACGGAGTTGACCTCGCCCGGAAAACAACAGCTGGCGAGCCACGTGGGAGGACCTAGCGTGGCCGTTAACGGGAAGGTTGTGTTCTTTACTGGCAATTGGTATGCCGCCTTGTCAACTGATGGGGGCAAGAAATTCGAATACGTTAATCCCTACTCCATGGATCAGCCATCTGATCCGCCGGAATCGCGTTTTTGCTGCAATCAAGTTGTCAACTACATCGAGTCGATCGACACATTTGTTTGGCTTCTTCAGTATGGACCCAATTCAGGCGATAACATCCATCGCCTCGCATTCGCGACGACGGACGAAGTAACGAGCGGCCAGTGGCGTGTATTTGATATTACGGCGCGCTCCCTGGGCGTCAAGGGTGCGTACTTGAGTTTCCCCGATCTTGCCGTTGGAACGAACTTCCTGTACGTAACGACGAACGTCAACGTTCGTTCACGTTCTGGAGCAGCTGTCGTTCGGATGCCAGTCTCACAGATTGCTCGCGGTGAGCCGACCATCGAACCTTTCGTATCGTTTGACCTTTACAGCTTTCGAGTAGCCCAAAATTGCCATGATACGGCCTTTTTTGCGGCACATAAGAATACCTCTACTCTAAGTGTCTTCTGCTGGCCGGAGAGCGACAGTATTCCTGCGTCACACGATGTGGGGGTTCCGCGTTGGGTAGGTGGAAACGGATATTACTCGAGGTGCCCTGATGGACGAAAATGGCTGGATCGCAGTGATCCCCGGCTCACCGGTGCGACCAAAGCCGGCGGAGAGTTATTTTTTGCATGGGGAGTGGATTCCGGGTCCAACCGGCTCCCGAATCCGTTTGTTCAGATTGCGAGGATTGATTCGCAGGATCTAACACTGATCGAAAACATTAATGTGTTCGATGCGGAGTCTGCAACCTGCTATCCCGCGCTCGCAACCAATGCAACCAACGAGGTGGCGATCTCCTACATGATAGGCGGAGGCTCTCGTTTTCCATCTCATGTCGTGAGCATGCTTACGGGGCCGCGCAGGGAACTTCTGGTCGCATCCGGGGACCGCGGGCCGGTTCCCGATACGGCGACGGGAGCTGGACAGTGGGGCGACTACCTGACGGTTCGACCGGTCTTTCCAGACAGGAAGCTGTTCGCAGTGGCGGCATACACCCTTAAGGGAAAGGGAGACGGCACGCGCTTAGATGCAACCCCGCACTTCGCTGTCTTCGGACGATGATAAGGAACGGACTCAGCACGCAAGCCCACAGAACCGAGAAGTCAAGCCGCGCCGCGGGTCCCAAATTAAGCAAGCTCCGCCTCTGTATCTAAGATTAGGATGCGAAGCCGCAAACACAATTGCAAAGACACTCATCGAGCGAAAACGGCCAGAAGTCAGCTTGTGGTCCTCGAAGCCCGTTTGAACGAAGCCGCTTTGCGGCAGACGCATTCGCGTGCTAGGTGTCGGCGGTGTTTGTGAAGGAATAAGGTTGGGTCATAAGGAGCTAACCTATGACCCACCTTCGCAAAATGATGCTCGAAGA
>Ga0210408_10000424_pt1 | contig 55168 bp, 45 predicted proteins | sample IncBWH4MmetaG_FD_155471 | JGI IMG/M metagenome (GOLD analysis project Ga0210408, IMG submission 155471) | Forest soil microbial communities from Barre Woods Harvard Forest LTER site, Petersham, Massachusetts, United States - Inc-BW-H-4-M | ecosystem: Environmental > Terrestrial > Soil >... | reverse complement strand
TCGAGATGAAACACATCCCCGCGGCTCTAGGCGTGTTGCGCCATGAGATCGATCGCAACCCAGACGACCCCGGCCTTTATGAACGGCTCGCCACATTCCTCGATCAGAATCGTCTGGGATCGCAGCAGGAAGAAGTCTATCGCCTGGCTATGTCGCGGTTCCCCGACAAGTCCTGGTACGACAAGCTCGCCCGGTTCTACCTGCGGCAGAAGAGAGACAGCGAATTTGAACAACTGATGCGCGAGGCGGTTGCCAGCTTCAAGGGCAGCGAGCTCGAGCAGCACTTCAATGACGTTCTCGGCGGTGGACCAGTGATGTATCTGCGGCTCAACCTTTATGCGCACCAGCGGTTCCCGCACAATCCGGTGTTTGTGCGGAATCTCCTGGGTGCATATCAATCCCCTAAAACCTACGATCAGGCGGCTTGGGAAGCACTGCTGCGGCAACACTGGTTCGAAAATGCGATGCTCCGAAACCGGTTCTTCGAATTCCTATCCAGAACCGGCAAGCTGGAAACGGAGCTGAGTGCGGTCCGCGAGAGTGCGCCTGATGTTGCAAGCTGGGAAACGAATCCTGCCGCGGCTAACTTCCTGGCGTATGCAAATTTGTGGCGCTCGCATTTCGAAGACAGCGCTCCGGTCCTGAAGTCGCTGGCTGCGCAATATCCGGCTGAACCTGAGATCGCGAGCGTCGCATCGTCGGTGTATCGCTCGCTGGCGTATTTCGAGCCTCCCGACACCGCGGTTGCCGCAAAGATTCAGGACAATTTGTTGCAGGCGAATCCGACCGATACTCAAACCATGGCGCGCATCGGCGACATTTACGCTGATCGCGAGCAGTTCGCCCAGGCCGCGCCTTACTGGGAGAGGATCCCGCAAGTCTCGCCCGGGCAGTCTTCCGGATATCTCGAAGCGGCCACCATCTATTGGGATTACTTTGATTTCGACAGTGCGCTGCGCTTGCTGGGCAAGGGCCGCACGCGGTTGGGCGACGCGAGCCTGTATGCATACGAGGCGGGAGCCATCTACGAAAGTCAGCGCGCCTATCCGAAGGCTATCGATGAATATGTGATAGGCGCGCTTGGAGCTCCGGACTCTTCGGCGGAACACCGTCTGCTGCAGTTGGCGCGGAGGCCCAAGTTTCGCGACCTCGTCGATCAGAGCACGGCGAAGATTGCTGTGCCACCAAGTCCGTTTACGGCAGCCGTGAATCTGCGAGTGAAGGTTCTTGAGGCGCAGAACCGAAAACCAGAGATGGAGTCTTTCCTCGATTCTCTGGCGAAGGAAACGACTTCCATCGAACAGGCGGAAGAAATTGAAAGCCTCGCTGGGCAGAAATCGCTAGAGATGGTGCGGCAGCACGCGATCGAACGAGAAGCGGCGCTTACATCCGATCCCGTCACTCGTTTGCAATTGCGTTATGCGTTAATCCGGCTGTACGAGGGCCGCAAAGACTTCGCATCGGCACAGAAGAATGTCGAAGCTCTCTATCGCGAGCACCCGAAAATCCTCGGCGTCGTTCGCTCGACCGTCGACTACTACTGGCGCATGAAGATGCAGTCGCAGGCAATCTCGGTGCTGCTACAGGCCTCGAAAGATGCGTATCCCGCGCTCGGCACGCAATTTACTTACGAGGCTGCGCGCAAGTCCACAGAGGCGAAACAATTCCAACAGGCGCGCGATCTGCTGACCGGGCTGTTGAAAGAGTCTCCGTACAAGGGCGAGTACCTTGCCGCCATGGCCGATACCTACGCTCAGGCCGGTGACAATCACGGCCTCGAGCAGTTCTATCTCGACAAGATCGCGATGTTTCGCTCAGTTCCTCTGCCTACCGACACCCGTAAAGCTCAGATCGCAGTCTTACGCCGCGGCCTGGTTCCGGTACTCACGCGGATGAACAACTACCCCGGCGCAGTCGATCAATACATCGAACTCATCAACAACTTTCCCGAGGACGACGCTCTCGTAACCGAGGCCGCCCTTTACGCGCTGCGCTACCAGCGGCAGCAGCAACTGGTTGGCTTCTATGCGAAGACGGTGGCCCAGTCTCCGCGTGACTATCGCTGGTCCATGGTGCTGGCGCGCACACATGCGAATCTTGAGGACTATCCCGCAGCGATTGAGACTTATGGAAAATCGATCGCGATTCGACCGGATCGCGCCGATCTATACAGCGCACGCGCAGAGTTGGAAGAGCGCCTCATGCGGTTCGATGAAGCGGCTGCAGACTACGAGCATATTTACCAGCTTGCATACAAGGACCCGCAGTGGATGGAGAAAGTTGCGGCGGTCCGCGCCCGGCAGGGCAAAGTGCAAGAGGTTGTCGCCGCGTTGCAGGCTGCGTTGATCGAAGGCCGTCCGGACAGTGCCGGTAAATATTTCGAAGTGGCCCACCGGTTGGAGGAGTGGGGAATGCTCGACCAAGGCCGCAGCTTCGCGGAGCAAGGCGTTTCCAAAGCCGGTTCTGATCTGCTCACCACTGGAGAAAACGACGCGGGCGTGAAGACCTACGTTCGCATTTTGACCCGCCTTCGACAGCACGGGCAGGCCTATTCCACGCTGCAAAAAGCGCTGGAAGGCTCCAAGGCAGACTTACCCGTACTGAAAGAGCAGGTGGCCAAGCAAGGCGTGACCGGGTTGACCGACGCGCAATGGCGCGAAAATACGCGCCACAAACGGATGGAGACTGCGCGGAATGAGATGGAGAACGCTCTCCAGGAGCTAGGCAGCACCGTCAACACGTATTTCATCCCTGAGGAGCGGCTTTCCTTCGCGCAGTTCGCAGAATCAAAACGAGCCGGCATGAGCCTGGATGACGTTCAGAAGTTCGCCATTCCGTTGGCGGTCAATGCGTCACTTGCCGACCAGGAAGCCCGCTGGCGCTTTGAATTGCTGATGCAATGGGGGCCATCACTGAATCACGGGGTGAATCCTCAGCCCTTCATCGAACTGCAACGGCGCCGGGGACGCTTTGCGGAGCTGGGATCGCAAATGGAGCAATTCGCGGCTGTTCTTCCGGCAATCAGTAGAGGCCAAGAGTGGATTGCCGCCGCCGACGCCTATCACGCGGCCGGTGACGAGCAAAACGAGATGCGCCTCCTAGCGAAGGTATTTCCAGGCCTGGACGAAACGAAGCAGGAACGCTACTTCAAACTGTTGATGGAAAAGCAACCGCAGGAACTGATCCGCATCGCATCGACATGGACCGCGACCGCGCAATGGGGTGAACAGGCGGCGAACTACGTTGTGGCCCACGGCAGTCCCGCAATTGCGCATGCAGTGGTGCAGTCGCGTGGCAAGGCGCGTCCAGCCGTGTGGAACAAATCGTATAACGCACTAGTCGGCTTGTATTTCTCCGAGCCCACGGCCGAGGTAAACAGTGCATTTCTCACGGCGCTGGGCGATGATCCCATCTCTGCGCGCCTTACCAGGCCTGTTGACCGAGACCAGCAGCTCGCAGGGAACACGTGGTTCTACTACGGCTCGCGCTACGGCGAGTATCTCGGAACGTTAAAACAGGGAAATCCTGAGGATTTCCTGGCAGGCATTTTGGAACAAAGCCCGGCCAGCGCATCCGGATACCTGACCCTGGCTGACTACTACGCCGGAGCCGGGGACGCGAAACGCGCCATCGCCGACTACGAGCACACACTCCAACTCTCGCCCAACCGTGCCGACGTTTATGACAGCCTCGCCGTCGTGTACTACAAGCAGGGAGATCGTACCTCCGCTCTCGCGCAGTGGAAGCAGGCGCTGGCGGCGCTCGCAAAGCAACTCAACAGCTCGCGTGTTCCCGACAGCTTCTGGAGAGACTTCGGCCGCACTTGCGATCAGCTGCGAACTCGCCACCTTTTCCCGGAGCTGAAACCTGATGCCGACTCAATTGTGCGGACCTATCTCCGCTACAACGGAACCTGGATGTCCAATGCTATCCTCCACCCGGCCTACGCTGCGCAAGGAGATCCATCCGCTGCGACGACCTGGCTTCTCGACGTGGCATCGTCCGCTCAAGATCCAGCCCGCGTCCTCGGCGATGTCGCCGATGCCTCCTGGATTCCGCAAACGCAGCGCGCACTGATCTACAAACGAGTTCTCGAACTGAAGGAGAGCGCGATTGGAAAGTTAGACGGCATCGAGCGCCAGAATGCGCAGCAGGAACTCAGCTCATGGCAGGAGAGATGGATCCGTTACCTGGTGACGACCAAGCAATACCCCGATGCGGCATCCGCGATCGCAGGTCTGCCACAAGAAACTCGCATAACGGAGAACAATACGCTGATTCCGCTGGAACTGCGTGTTGCTGCTCAACTCGGCACGCTCGATGCGAAACTGGCTTCCATCCACACTGAGCTGCAGAGCACGCCCTCAGCGGAATTGTTACGCATCGCGGCGCGTCAACTCTTTGAAGCCGGTGACAGGCAGTCGGCCCGCAAAATCCTGGAACTAGTCTTCGCCCGCGAAATTGAAGAGCACAAACTTGTCGCCGCGAATTTCCTGGGCTTGGCGGAAATTCGCCTTGCAGCGGGAGACACCGCCGGGGCTCTGGATTTGCTTCACCGTCTGGTCGTCGCAGTCGGGAATCCGTTTGAGAACCTGGATCCAGCTGCCGCACTGCTCGAGAAAACGGGCCATAACGCCGAAGCCATCGAATTCCTCGGACAGCTTGTAAAGTCGGCGCCTTGGGACGGGTCCTATCACCTGCGACTCGCGAAAGCGAAACTCGCAGCGAGCAGCGATGCAGCCGCTGCTCAGGATGCTCTCTTCGCAATTGCCTCCGCTCCGGCATCCACGTACGATCTGCGGCTCAAAGCTGCGGCCTCACTGATAGGAACGTCCAGCCGCGATTTGGGCAGTGGAGAACTGAACTTGCTGGCAGGTGGGAAGTCCGCTCTTGCGGCCGACAAGTTCTATTACTACGAAGCGCGCGAGCGAGCTGCCGAGAACGCGGCTGATCCGCAGGTCAAAGTCCAACTCCTGAGTCACTGCGTCATCGATTTCCCACGTCGCGAAAGCGCTCGCGTGCCATTGTTTGAAGCCGCCACGAGCGGGAGGTCTGATAACTACGGCCTGGCAATCATCGAACCACTCTTTCAGACAAAATACCTCCGCCCGGACGTGCCACAGGCGGCGAATGAGGAAGAACAAATCGTCAGTTCGGGTGAAGACGAGGACGAATCAGGGAATGAATCAAACGCTCTGTACTCGGGAGCGGAGCAGTTATCTCCGGCACAGCGCGCGCGTGTCTCGAAGCTCATCGCTGACACGATGGCTCGCGTGGGCCGTTTCCCGGACGCGTTGTCCTACTACCAGACGGCACGAAACCTCGAGACCTCCGTAGAAAATCGCAAACAGCTGAATCGCAGGATCGCAGATATGAAATCCGTACTGAAAATTCAGCGCGAGAATGCAGAGCGACAACCGTTACTGCACGAGGCTCTGGAGCAGGACCGCGTAGTTCGCCCCAAACTGCTTGCTCGCTCCGGCCCTACGAATACCGCCACAGGGAAGGGAGGCGCGAAACAATGAAACGTATTCTCATCATCGTGTGCGTTGCGCTGACATGTGCCGGGATCGGATGGGCTGGCTACCGCGCCGTATCGCCTTCTGATGTGCCGCTGTCGAAGTTCGTTCCCGCCGGGCCGCTGCTTTATCTCGAGGCGCAGAATTTCTCCTCGCTCCTCAGCGACTGGAATTCTTCTCCTCAGAAAAAGCAGTGGGTCAAGAGCGACAACTACGAAGTCTTCTCGCGTTCGCGGTTGTTTCTGCGTCTGCAGGGAGCCGGCGAACAATTTGCTGCCGCCGCCGGTTTATCCCCCGACATGGACTTCTTCGCCCAGGTTGCGGGACAGCGTAGTGCGGTTGCGATCTATGACATCGGCAAGCTGGAATTCCTTTACATCACCTATCTTCCATCGGCCAAGTCCATGGAAAGCTCTCTCTATCAAACGCGCGCGAAGTTCGAACCTCGGAACGCCGCCGGGGTCGACTTCTACTTTCGCCGCGACCCGCAATCCGAGCGGGAAGTTGCTTTCGCCATATCCGGCGATTACCTTCTGCTGGCAACTCGCCAAGACCTGCTGGCGAGCGCTTTGCAGTTGATGTCGGGCAAGCAGGATCATACGGTCGAGACTGAATCGTGGTGGACGCAATCGACCGCCGCCGCAGGCCATGCCGGAGATTTGCGCATGCTGCTGAATCTTCAGACACTCGTTCCGGATGGCTACTTTCGAACCTACTGGGTGCAGCAAAACATCACTGATCTCTCGCAGTACTCAGCGGCGGTTTCCGATCTGTTCCGCTCAGGCAAGGAATATCGCGAAGAGCGGGTGCTGATCCGTAAAAAGGAATCGGCGCAAGCCGCTTCTGCCGATAGCCTGGCGGCGGCTGCAGATCTCTCGCGTTTGATTCCGGAAAATGCCGGAGTGTACGTGACGGCGGCAAATCCGAGCGCGGATTCGTGCTTCGCGCTGCTTGAAACCAAGATCCTCGCGCCTCACCTCGGTCCTGGGCCTGCCTCTCAGATTGCTCCGCAGGTGCAGTTGACTTCGGGCGAGCAGGGGGGTGGTTCCGACCTTGAGACGCGCATTGATCAGGCGCCGGCGGAAGCGCCAGCCACGACCAGTTCGGCGGGCGCATTGAAGGATCTATTGAGCAAAACTCCGATCCTTGCTTCGCTTCAGTTGCAATCTACCCAGCGCGATTCGGCCGGGGTTTTTGTGCGGATCCACTCTGCCCTCGTCTTCGCCGCTGCTTCGGACTGGAGTGAGGACAGGGTGCACTCGGCGCTCGCCGAATTCGTTCGTCCGGGCCTTACCGCCGGTCAGTTGGGAACCTCGTGGCAGCAGAAATCGGGTTACCAACAACTGGATGGGCTGTGGCCCCTGACCGTTGTCGTCCTGGGGAAAGATTTGATGGTCAGCGATGATCCATCCCTGATGGAGACCGTATTGGCCAATGTTGCGCGCAAACCAGATCGTAAGCCCCTGGAATACTTCGCAGGTTTCCATCACCAGCAGGAGCGTGAGAACTTCACACGCTTTACCTCGCTCGTGGACCATCCGAATGTGCCGGTGACGTTAGGACCCCGATCCGAGCGCGAGCCGCAATTTTTTTCAGGCAATATGGCAAGCCTCAGCGCAATTCTGGCGGACGTATCTGCCGAGCGAATTGAAATTCGCAGCGACGGAGGTAAAGTTAGACAAACTGTGATTTACGAATGGTCTCAGTGAAGCACATCCTGGTGATGATCCTGGTTCTGTTGACGCCAGTGGTGTCGCGCAGTCGGCCCGACGCAGAGCAGGTCACCGCTGGTCGCACATCTCTCTTCGCGCAGTCTGCGGCGCAGGCGCTGAACCGAGACTTTCCGGAAGCCAACGTCTCCTTCCTACTGCTCGACGCTCGTACAGGACAATTGCTCGCTTCCCGTTGGGAGCATGCGACCGTTCCGATTCCGCTGGGATCGCTTGCGAAGCCCTTCGCAGCTCTCGCCTACGGGGAACAGCATGAGTTTCACTATCCTTCGCACATCTGCAGAGGTTCCAAGAGTGGATGCTGGCATCCCCGAGGACACGGTGACGTGGACCTCGCATCGGCGATCGCCTTTTCTTGTAATTCCTATTTTCGATTTCTGACATCGGACCTCACCGCCGCCGATGTATTGCCGACGGCCAGTCAGTTCGGGCTCGATCTTCCTGACAGCAGCACTCACGGTGGTGAGTTCGCTGGGCTCGGAACTCGATGGCGTATTTCTCCGCTGCGCATGGCGCACGCCTATGTAGAACTACTCGGTGAGCGTCAGCGGTCAGCCGTGCGCCAGATCCTTGCCGGAATGGAGCAGTCTGCTCTGCGCGGAACCGGCGCGGAAGTGGACCGCGCATTGCAATTGGAAAGAGCGCTGGTGAAGACCGGAACTGCGTCCTGCACTCATTTGCGACCCGCGCCCGGAGATGGTTTCGCGGTAGCACTCGTTCCCGCAGAGGATCCCCGACTCCTGTTGATGGTCCGCGTGCATGGCGTGCCCGGTTCAGTTGCCGCAAGAACCGCCGGCCAGATGCTAAGGCGAATTGAGGAGTAGCCGGATTGCGAAGCGGATTCCCAACGACGAGAGTTTTGCTGGCGGGTTGCCTGGTATTACTGCTGGCGATCGCGGTGAATTCCATCCTTCTCGCTTCGGCCGCCTATGCGCGAGCGCACGGCCCTGCGCGAGCGGATGATGCGGTGAGTGTTTCGCTGTTCGGTCTGTTTCATGCCCGGAAATTCGTGGTGACCGCGCCTGCCGGGCATGCGCTCATTTTGCACGCTGACGAACAAAGCGTAGTTCTGGAGAACTCGGGGGTTTCGTCTGCGACGGTGCGCATAGACGGCTCTGACCTCGTCGTTTCGGCAGGAAGGCAGGAGTTGCGTTCGACGAAAGTTGCGGTTGCAGGAAGAGGGAATGAGCCCGGGGATTTCATCCTCGAGATACCCAGCAAGATCCGACGCCAATATCACGGTACGCTGGAGATCAAACCCGCATCAGGCAACCTACTATCGGTAGTCACGCTCGATCTTGAAACGGCAGTGGCGTCGGTGGTTGATGCCGAGAGCGCGCCCGACACTCCCATCGAGGCGCTTAAGGCGCAAGCCATTGCTGCGCGTTCCTATTTCGTCGCGGGCCGCGGCCGACACCGTGATTTCGATTTCTGTGACACGACCCACTGCCAGTTCCTGCGTGCAGCTCCTCCGGCGACCAGTCGCGTCGCCGTTGCGGTGGTGGCTACTCGCGGTCTGGTTCTGGATTATCAATCCATGCCGTTCGCCGCCATGTACACTCGCAGTTGCAGTGGACAGACTCGCACTCCGGCGCAAGTGGGACTGCCCGCTGCGCCTTACCCGTATTTCTCTGCCGATTGTGAATATTGCCGCCGGCATCCGGTCCGTTGGACATCGCATATTCCTGCACACCAGGCTGAATCGTTGCGTGCTTCCGATGAGACCGCTCGCCTGGCGGTGGTTCGCCGCATTGGCTGGAGTGCTGTTCCCAGCAACGACTTTTCTTTCGCGAAAGACGGCGATCGCGTTTTGCTCAGAGGCGTCGGCAACGGACACGGCATTGGACTCTGCCAAGCCGGAGCCAGAGCCATGGCCGAGTCAGGAGCCGGTTTCCGAGAGATTTTGCTGCACTACTATCCCAATACCGACATCGTCAGACATTCAGCCGCGAACCGTCCCGAATAAACGATCTCTCGCAGACCTACCCACACTGGCTGAAGAATTGGGTAACATAGAGCTGGCCCGACCCAATTATGCATAGACGAGACGTTCTGCGACTGCTGGCGACGGGAAGCCTGCTGCAACTCGCGCCACCTACTCTGTTCGCGGTGTTGCGCGAGGCGCGTGACCTGATCCAGAGCCAGACTTCACCGCGCACCTTGAATGCACACCAGCATGCCACCGTGAAAGCCATGGCAGAGATGGTTATTCCGCGCACAGATACTCCAGGCGCCTCAGACGTAGGCGTCGCGGAGTTTGTTGATTTGATTTTGACAGAGTGGTACGAAGAAGCTGAGCGGACACGGTTTCTCTCGGGCCTTGCGGAGGTCGATTCCCGTAGCCAAACGCTATTTGGAAAAGACTTCGTCGATGGCTCATCCCTTCAGCAGTCGGACATCCTGATGGCTCTCGGCGAAAAAATGGTTGAAGAGGTTGGACAACAAGCCCGGCCTCTGAGACGGCGAGGCGCTTCCACGCCTGCGAACTTTTATGCAATGTTGCGTCACCTTACTCTTACCGCTTACTACACTTCCGAAGCCGGCGCGACTGACGAACTGCATTTCGAAATGATTCCCGGCAGTTATCAGGGATGCCCAGCAGAGCCCATCAAAGAGGAACCGGAACAACGATGAGCGAGCCGAATACCTTCGATGCCATCGTTGTTGGGTCCGGGATCACTGGTGGATGGGCTGCGAAGGAACTAACAGAGAAGGGACTCAAGACACTCGTCCTCGAGGCCGGGCGCAACATTGTGCCCGAGGAAGATTATATCGAGCACGTTCCCCAGTGGGAGATGAAGTTCCGCGGCATGGGCGATCGGCGAAACCTGGCAGAAAACCAGCCCATCCAGAGCACCTGCTACGCGTGCGACGAATGGTCTTCAAAGTTTTTCATCAGTGACAAGGATCACCCTTACACCACCGATCCCGGCAAGCCGTTCCGCTGGATTCGCGGGCGCCAGGTTGGCGGACGTTCGATCATGTGGGGCCGCCAGAGCTATCGCTGGAGCGATCTGGATTTCGAAGCGAACCTGCGCGACGGGATAGCAGTCGATTGGCCGATTCGCTATGCCGACATCGCTCCGTGGTATGACTACGTCGAGGAATTCGCCGGAATCTCGGGGGAAGCCTTGGGCCTTGCGCAGCTTCCTGATAGCAAGTTTCTCCCGCCGATGGAATTGAACTGCACGGAAAGGATCGTCCGCTCGGAACTGGCGAAGCATTTTGGCGGAGAGCGCGTTCTCACGATCGGGCGAGCAGCGATCCTCACGCAGGACCATCGTGGCCGTGCTGCCTGTCACTATTGCGGTCCCTGCGAGCGCGGGTGCATCACGCGCTCGTACTTCAGCAGCCTGAACGCCACCCTGCCAGCCGCTGAGAAGACGGGGCGCATGACCCTGCGTCCGTTCAGCGTGGTGCACAGCGTGATCGTCGATCAAAAAACGCGACGCGCTGCGGGAGTACGCGTGATCGATTCACAAACCAAAGCCTCAGTCGAGTTTCGTGCCAAGGTAGTGTTCCTGTGTGCTTCGGCGCTCGAATCCGTGCGCATTTTGTTCAACTCGGCTACGCCCGATTTTTCGAATGGCCTGGCAAACTCCAGCGGAGAACTAGGACACAACTTGATGGACCACGTGACCGCGGGGGGAGCGACCGCATTAATTCCAGGCAATGAAGACCGGCTTGAACTTGGCAGAAGGCCGAATGGAACTTACACGCCACGCTTTCGCAATGTGAAGTCGAAGCACTCGGACTTTCTGCGCGGATATGGCTTTCAGGGCGGTGCTCACCGCGACGGATGGAACCGGGGCATCACGCAACCCGGTTTCGGCGCAGATTTCAAGAAATCTCTGAGCAAGCCCGGGCCGTGGCGCTTCAGCTTTGGTGGATTCGGAGAGTGCCTTCCGAACCACAACAATTACGTCGAACTCGATAAAGCGAAGGTCGATGCCTGGGGCATACCTACACTCAAGATTCATTGCGGGTGGAGTGAGAATGAACTGGCCCTCCGCAAAGACATGGCCATATCGGCCGCAGAAATGCTTGCCGCCGTCGGAGGCAGAGAGATCGAGCCCTTTGAAAGAAATGATCCGCCGGGGTTCGCGATCCACGAAATGGGTACGGCGCGCATGGGCCGCGATCCGAAAACCTCGATTCTGAATTCGTTCAATCAGGCGCATGACGTGAAGAACCTGTTCATCACCGATGGAAGCGCCATGGTATCGTCGTCATGCGTGAACCCGTCGTTGACGTATATGGCCCTCACTGCCCGGGCTTGTGATTACGCCGTGCGGCAGATGAAGAAGGGGGAACTGTAGCTCCATGAGCAGCCGTCGACAATTCTTGAAAACGCTCTCAGCCGTTGCACTCTCGCAAGCGATTATGTCACCACTGTTTGGGAAGACCGAAAAGAGCCGAATTCCGATCGCATTCTCGACACTCGGATGTCCGGCCTGGGATTGGCCAAGGATTCTGGAGTTCGCTCATCAGCACGGCTTCTCCGCCATCGAGTTACGCGGCCTGCAAGGAAATCTCGACCTGCCTTCTCATGCGGTCTTCGCTGCCGATCGCATCGAGCAAACGAAAAAAGAAATTCGAGACCACAAACTGCGCATTGCCTGCGTCAGCAGTTCCGCAAACCTCTACATGGAGGACGCGGATAAGCGCGCCAAGGAATTAGCCGATGCGCGACGCTTCATCGATCTGGCTTCAACGCTGGGTGCGCCCTACGTCCGCGTCTTCGGCGGCAAGGCACAGTCTGACAACGCTCCAGTGCCCGACGATCCGACAAAGGCACGAGTGGCTGCCGGACTGCGTGAACTCGGCCAATATGCGGGCCCAAAGGCTGTGACCGTCATAATTGAATCCCACGACCACTTCACATCCTCAGCCACACTGAAAGATGTTCTGAAGGCGGCCGATTCCGAGCACGTTGGATTGTTGTGGGATGCCCATCACACTTTCGCCGCTTCGAATGAAGATCCGGAATTCACCGTGAAGCAGCTCGGCCCCTGGATTCGGCACACACACCTGAAGGACTCAGTCGGCAAAGGGGAAGACCGCAAGTACGTTCTGACGGGAACCGGCAACGTTCCGATCGAGCGTCAGATCAAGGCGCTACAGTCGATCGGTTACAAAGACTTCTACTGCTTCGAATGGGAGAAAGTCTGGCATCCTGAGCTAGCTGATCCCGAAATTGCGATCGCAGATTTCGCGCACGTTGTCGGCCAGTGCCTGGGCAACACGCACGCGTGCAAGGGCTAGCTCGGCCGGTTGTCCGAAAAAGTCTCGGTCTTTGCATCCCAGAAGATCTTCCTACCCGTCCAGTAGGACTCCGCCGCCATCATGCACGCCACGGAATGTGCATACCCTTCGTGTACCGTGCAGTGCGGCTGCTCGCGCGAACGCATGCACTCGAACCAGTTCGCCATGTGCTCCAGGGTCAGGTCGTCGATGCCCATCGGCGGCAAGCCTTTTTCTCCGGGCAGTGAGACATACTTCGATTCTCTCTTCCGGTCGATATCGGCATCGTCCTCGTGCGTTCCTTTTTCTTCGATCACTTGATATCGTGGACTTCCTTCGCCCCCAACGTTGATCAGCGTGGCCTTCTTGCCCATGTATCGCGTGAAACTGGGCGCGTCGTTGCCGAAACTGGTGGAATAACTGACCAGGAATCCTTTGGGGTATTCGAGCAGCGTATGAAATGTGTCGGCATTCTCGCGCCCATCATGCCAGGCAAAGACTCCACCGTGCGACATCACGGACGTCGGGTAGTTGTCATCCATAAACCAGTGCACCACGTCGATGGCATGGCTCATCCACTGGTCGGGAATCCCGCTGGAGAAGTCTTTATAGAGCCGGAACTCAAAATAAAGCTGCGGATCAAACGGCCGCGCCGGTTTCGTCAGTAGCCATTTGCTCCAGTCAGTGTCCTGCTCGCGGATCTGCTTCACCTCCGGACGACCGCGCCACCGCGGTCCGTGATAGTTCCATTCGATTTCGATTTTGCTGACGTCGCCCAGAGCGCCGCTGCGCGCAATTTTCTGTGCGGCTTGCTGATATGGTTCGCTCCGATGCTGCGTTCCAACTTGAACGACGGTTTTGGCCTGTAGCACCGCGTCACGCGCGGCTTTCGCTTCTGCAAGAACGTTTCCCATCGGCTTCTCGACGTACGCGTCTTTGCCCGCTTCGGCGACCATTCTGAGGATCGGAGAGTGTGAATGCTCGGGTGTGGAAATCAGGACGCCGTCGACGTCCTTCATGACCAGAACTTCTTCCACTGATTGCACAGCCCGAGGTGCCCTGCCATGGTAGCCCGCATTCGTCGCCGCGGCCTTCTCACGGTTCACCGTCCACAAATCGCACACCACCGTCATCTCGACGTTGTGGCTGGACTTCAGCTTCGAAGCGATCAGATCAAGATCCCTGCCGCGATTCCCGATGCCGACATGAGCCAGTGAAATGCGGTCGTTCGCACCGAGGATTCTGGAATACGAGAGTGCGGTGTGTGGCAGCACAGCCCCGGCTGCTACTGCCGCAGCTGATTTTTCGAGAAACTCGCGGCGATTGACGGGAACGAAGTTGCTCATCGTGACTCCTGGTGACTCCTGCGAAAAAATTCACTGCGACCGGAGAATGTGCGTGATCCGCTAGCTCGCTTTCAACCCATTGGGCACCAGCGGCAACGCCCGCAACCGCACGCCGGTCGCGTCAAAGATCGCGTTCGCGATCGCCGGAGCCAGGCCGATCATCGGGCATTCGCCGGCACCCACCGACGGAATGTCTTTGCGATCAAGCAGGACGGTCTCGAGGGCCGGCAGATCGCTGAACCGCGGCACTCGGTACTGCGATAACCTTCCATTCAAAATCTTGCCGTTCTCGAATTCGATAACCTCAAAGAGCGCTCCGCCAAGCCCCTGCACATTGGATCCTTCGATCTGATTGCGCAGGTTATCGGGATTGACGATGGCACCGCACTCGAACCCCGATACCACGCGCATGACCCTTACGTCGCCCGATTTGCTGTCCACGTTGACTTCCGCGAACGTCGCGATGTTCCCTAACTTCTCGTACCCGCCGCCCATGCCAAAGCCCTGTCCAGGACTCTTACTCTTGCCCCATCCGAATTGCTTTGCCGCCGCCTCAAACACAGCCCGGAGCCGCTCGTTCTTCAGATTCTTAAGCCGGAATTCGAGAGAATCCATTTTGAGCGCATGCGCTAATTCATCCATGTGCGATTCGCGTGCAAAATGATTCGCCGTCGCAGCCAGCGCGCGGTAAGATCCCTGCCGCAAGGGCGAATGCACTTCGTGGAACACGATGCGCTGGTTGGGAACCTCATAGTACGTGCGAATCCCTGCGGAGCCGGAATTGTAATTGTGAAATTCCCAGGCCGTGATGGTTCCATCGCCGCGAACTCCGCTCACCACATCGATCACGCCCGCCGGCCGGAAGTATGCCCACGAAAATTCCTCTTCGCGGGTCCACACAACTTTAACGGGCCTCTTGGCCGCACGCGCCAGTCGTGCGGCTTCGATCGCAGTTTCCCCGGTATGCTTGCCGCCGTATCCCGAACCGGTGTCCGGCATCAGCACGCGTACCTTTTCTTCCGGAAGGTGGAACGCTTCCACCAATTGCCCGCGCACGCCAAATGGACGCTGCGTCCCCGTCCAGACAGTCAGCTGATCACCATCCCAATTCGCGAGTGCCGCGCGCGGCTCCAGGGGAACATGCGCGATGTAGGAAACCGTATAGGTTTGCTGCAGACGATGATCGGCGGATGACATCGCCTGATCCACGGAGCCCGTCTCGTAATGATCTCCATCGCCCGATGGATCCTTACCTTGCGTTGCATCCTTTCGGAGGAAATCAAAGAGTTCTTTGTTCGAAATCTGCGGCTCGGACTTCCACTCAGCATGAATGGCCGCGATGGCAGCCTCAGCTGCCTGAGTGCTCGGGGCGGCGACTCCTACAAAATTGCCGTCCAGCACGACCGTCGCGCCCATTTGCTCGGCTGTCTTCGTGTCGGCGGACACAAGTGTCGCGTTGAAAGACGGCTGCCGGAGCACTTTGCCGTAGAGCATGTTCGGCAACTTCTGGTCCGAAGGGTAGCGATGCTTTCCGGTGACGAAGTCTCGCCCGTCGACTTTCAGCGCAGGTTGTCCCGCCACCTTCCACTCCGTCGCAGGAGTCAGCGGCTGATCCGCTGAGATACTCTGCGTAATTTGTTGCCCCTTCAGCAGAACCGCATATTGGATGGAGTGATTACTCTTTGGATCAACAATCTTGCCGTCGGAAGCGACCAATTGCTGCGGATCAGTCTTCCACTGCGACGCCGCTAAACCCATCAATACCTCGCGCGTCGCAGCCGCCGCCTTGCGAAGCTGCGGATTCATCGTGGGAGTCGTCCGACTGCCGAACGTTCCCATGTCAAATGGCGTGAGCTGCGTATCCCCCATCACCATTTCAATTCTGTCGATCGGTACGCGAAGCTCTTCCGCAACAGCCTGGCTCAACGAGGTCCGTATGTTCTGGCCAACCTCGACCTTCCCGCTGTAGGCCGTCACCTTGCCGTTCTCGCCGAGATGCAGCCAGGCATCAATCTGCTGGGGAAGGGATTCTCCCCGCCGCTGTCTTCCTCCACCCGATTCTTGTGCGACGATCGCCGGCTTCAGGACCGATACGACGACAACACCGGCCCCCAGAAATTTGAAGAAGTCGCGGCGGTCGAGATCGAACCGGTATGGGGCGGCGGCTCTGAGTTCGTAACGTTCCGGCTCCAGAGGAATCCCGGCATTCGTTTTCGTTCTCATCGGCTCACTCCTTTCGCCACCGCCGGCGCTTGTGCCTTCGCCGCCCTCTGAATAGCGCGCACAATCCTCGGATAAGTTCCACAACGGCAAACGTTCCCGTCCATGAAATCAATGATTTCTTTCTCGGCAGGCCCGGCATTCTTCTGCAATAGGGCCACTGCCGACATGATCATTCCCGATGTGCAATACGCACACTGCATCGCATCTTCATCGAGAAAAGCCTGCTGCACGGGGTGCAGGCGGTCTCCCTTTGCCAGTCCTTCAATCGTCGTGATCTGTTTGCCGGCGACCGAGCCGACTCGCGTGATGCACGAGCGCTGGGCTTTGCCGTCAATGAGCACCGTGCAGGCGCCGCATTGGCCCTCGCCACATCCATACTTGCTTCCGGTCAGGTCAAGATGCTCCCGCAAGACGGTGAGCAGGCTGGTTTTGGGATCTGTATCAACGCCGTAACTCTTTTCGTTGATCGCGAGATGAATCGTAGACATGCCGCGCTCCAGGGCGGAGAAGGTTGCAGAAGATTGACGAAGACTGCGTTAGTGAAATGATATACCGGCTGGGAGAAATTGTTGATTGATCATTGACGAATGAAAACCGCCGCCCTTGATTTCATTCAACGATCAATAATGAAAATTCAATACTCTCCTAGTCGTTGATCGCCTGATACGCCAGTTCATGCACCTGCCGGTCCAGCGTCAAGTCGCCGGTCGGATGCAGTTGCGCCATGAAGATCACTATCATCTGTTCTTTCGGATCGACCGAAAAGCCCGTATAGAAAAATCCTCCCCATTCGTAGGATCCGACTGAGCCCAACTCTGAAAGTGGTGCCTTCACTCCATCCACTCCGAAACCCAGGCCGAATCCCATGTCCGCCGCGATCTTCCCGAGTTGGTCATGGGTCATCAATTCGACTGATTTTCTGCTCAACAGACGCGTGTTGCCGACCTTGCCGTCGTCGAGCATCATCTGGCAGAAGCGGGCGTAATCCATGGCGGTGGAGACCAGACCAGCTCCGCCGGAGAAGAGCTTCTTCGGCCCGCGCGAAGGATAATCCGCAGAATAGACAAAGCTGCCTTCCCGTATCGGTATATCCGGAAAATGGTTCAGCCCCTTGCCGGGATAGTAGGTGTACGCGGTGGCCATTCGATCCAACTTGTTATCGGGCGGAAAGAAATATGAGTCCTTCATCCCCAGCGGCTCGAAAATTCGCGTACGGAAAAATTCATCCAGCGGTTTTCCGGAAACAACTTCCACCAGACGACCCAGCACGTCCACGCCCAGGCTGTATTCGAATCTATCTCCCGGATTGAATAGCAGGGGAAGTGCGGCCAGATGCTTCACATTGTCGGCGATGGTGCCGTCAAACTGCAGCAGTCCGCTGGCCACATCAGCTTTTTCGTACATCGGTCCCAGATCGTCATTCCACTGATAGGTAATTCCCGAAGTGTGGCGGAGCAAATCGCGAATCGTGATTTCCTTGGTTGCCGGAATGGTGTAAGTCGCGCCCGACGCGGGCTTCACCAGCACTCTGGGGTTCTTGAACTCAGGCAGGTACTTCGATACCGGATCATCCAGTAGAAACTTGCCCTCTTCGTAGAGCATCATCACGGCCAGGCTGGTGATGGGCTTGGTCATCGAGCAAATCCGGAACATCGCATCGGTCGGCATTGTTTTCGCGGCTTCGCGGTCCGACATCCCCTGCGCCTTGAACCATGCCACTTTGCCGTGACGGACGACGACAGTGACGGCGCCTGCAATACGCTTGTCGTCGATATCGTGCTGTACCGCAGTCGCGATGCGCTCCAGACGATCGGAAGAAAGCCCGACCGATTCGGGCTTAGCCGCAGGAAGGTCCTGCGCAACGGCAAGCAGGTTCAGGAAGACAATTCCGAGCAGAACCGGAATGATTCTCCGGCCCTGCCCGGTCAAAGAGGTCGAGCGCATGGTTCCTCCTGCGATCTAGGACTTGATCGTCTTCGCAGCCGCATCCCATGTGACTGGCTTCTGGCGGAAATACGACTCGTTCGCCATGTGGCACGCCGCGGCCGCGTTGTTCCCGAAAACCGCATCTTCGGTGACCGGCTTGCGCGACTTCACCGCTTGGAAGAACACGTTCAGGTGTGGTTTCATGTCGTCCCAATCGTGCCCCTTGTAAATGGTGTCCTCATGCAAGGGCTCTTTCCCGAGCGGTGGATCGTTCTCCTCATGCCACTGCTTCACGTACTCCGCGCGCATTTTCGCCGGGAAGCTGAAACTGTAATAGCTGGGATCCATATCCACTCCCGTCTGCGAAGCGTGGCGGAGATCGAATTCGCCCGCGTCGAGCAGACCCTTCGGGCCCATGAAGCGCGCCACTTCGGGCGTCTCGCATCCCAGGTCCAGCCGCACATAGACCGGGATCCCGTGATAGTCGAAGAGCACGGTGTGGAAGTCGGGCATATCGCGGCCATCCTTGAAGCGGAATATGCCGCCCATTGCTGTAGCAGAGCGTGGAATTTCATTCCAGCCCAAAGTCGCCATCATGCCGCTGATCAGGTGCACCATCAGGTCTCCCGCAACGCCGGTGCCGTAGGCTCTCCAGCAGCGCCAGCGCGCGAAGTGCAGCTTGTTAAATGGAACTTTCGGTGCGTCATTCAACCAGGTGTCCCAGTCCAGCGTTTGCGGAGAAAGATCGGTCGGCGGCGGATATTCCCATGCACCGGTCGGATCGTTGCGACCAAGCGTGAGCTCCACCATTTCGATGTCGCCGATTGCGCCGCCCTTGTACAGTTCCGCCGCTTTCGCCACAAGAACCGAGCTTACGCGCTGCGAGCCAATCTGCACGATACGATTGTTTTTTTGCGCGGCCTCGACCATCGCTAAGCCGTCAGCCACGGTGTGCGACATCGGTTTTTCGCAGTAGATATCCTTGCCCGCATTGCAGGTATCGACCACAACACGGCGATGCCAGTGATCCGGAACAGCCGCCACGATGCAGTCGATGTCTTTGCGGTCCAGCAACTCCTGATATTTCCGAGTGGTCGGCAAACTCGGATTCGCCGTGATCTCCCTTGCCAGCGTGTGGCGGCCGTCGTACAAGTCGGCAGCCGCAACGCACTCGATGCCAGGAATCGTGATTGCCTGGCCGAGCAGACCTGAGCCCTGCATGCCGATTCCGATCATGCCAAATCGAACCCGGTCGCTGGGGGCAACCGCCCCCCGCAAGGGCTGCGCTTCCAGTTTGATTGTTTTCGCAACTGCCAGGCCGCCGGCCGCGGCCGCACTTCCTTGTAAGAATGCACGCCGGGAAAGAATGCGTTTCATGCCGAATTCCTCCTTTTTAGGTTTCTTGTACGTCTGTGCACGCGCAGTCTGCGCGCCGAAGAACCCAACTCGTGATCGTACCGCTTACGTCTTGCGCGATCGATCCCGCGCCCGGCTCGCATCCTTACTTCTTGAGCGGTTTGATGGCTACTTCCTTGAAAAACACGATGTCGTTGTCGCTGTGATTCTGCAGACCGAACCAGCCGAAATTCGGGCGTGTGCCGTGTTGTGGTTCAAAATCAAACTTCTTCTCCGGTACCGGATCGCCCTCTTTGTAGTCTGTGACCTTTTTCCCGTTCAGCGTGACGATCGTGCGTGGACCGTCCAGGGTGATGTCCATCGTGTTCCATTCAGGGCCGGGCTTCCACGCATTCTTTACTAACGGCTTGGTCAAGGAGTACAGCATCCCAGTCTCGTGATACTCATCCTCATTGGACTTTTCCGGATGATTGTCGATCTGCACTTCGTAGCCGTAGTGCACGGGCATCCATTCTTCACGAGGCTCAAGGGGAATGCGGATGAAGACGCCGGAATTGTCGTTCTCGTCGCGCATCTTGAACACAACATGAACCTCGCAGTTGCCGATTTTGCCACCAGTCCAGTAGAGCAGGCCCATCCCGCCGTGCGTTCGAATGAGGCCGTCTTCCACCGTGTCGCCCCCTGGACCGACATGCTTCCATCCCGTCAGATCTTTGCCATTAAAGAGTTGCTGCCACTTGCCGGGGTCGCCCTTGCAGACGTTTTCATCGGCGGCGATCGCCAGAGTAGAGAGTCCTGCGACCAGAAAAATGCACACAGTAAATCGTTTTAGCATGGGGATCTCCTGGAATGTCCTGCCTGGCTGTCATTGGGGACAGACCAATCTACTCGCACAGGCAAAGAGAATCAATTCGAAAGGATCGAGGAGTCCGCCACTACTTATGTAGGGACAGCCGCCTCGGCGGTCCCGCAAGCGCAAAGCGCGAGCGGAACCTGAACGCATTTATCTACGAAGATTTTCGTTGACACTACGAACATCTTCGTAGTATTGTCCCGTTCATGACCCGTTCGCCGCAGAAACCGACAGCATCAGAGCTTGAGATCCTCCGCGTTTTATGGGGGCGTGGCCCCTCTACTGTGCGTGAAGTCCATGAGGCGCTCAGCGAAAAGGGATATACCACGGTCTTAAAACTGCTCCAGATCATGACCACAAAAGGCACCGTGCGGCGAAACGAAACCCAGAGGGCGCACGTCTATGAAGCATGCCTGCCCGCCGAGCAAACCAAGCGGCAACTCGCGGGGGATATGTTGCAGCGCGTATTCGAGGGCTCTGCGAGTCAACTCATGATGCACGCGCTGGCCGGAAACAGGGCCTCGCGCGACGAGATCGAGGAGATTCGCCGACTGCTCGATGAGTATGAAAGGAACCGCCGATGACGACTCTAACGAACTGGATCAGTCCGGAAACCATGCAATCGCTGGGATGGGCGCTGTTGCATTTTCTATGGCAGGGGACGGCGTTGGCAGCGCTCGCGGCGGCGGCGATGGCTGTATTCCGCAAGCCCGCGGCGCGATATGTGATCGGGATCGTCGCGCTGGGGCTGATGCTCGTCGGTCCGGTCGCCACATTCGTCTTTTACTCGCAGGAGCACACGAATTCCATGGAGTCTGTAAAGTCGTCACCGCTTGCCGCGGCCGCTTGGCCAATTGCGAGGGGCAACACCGCGGCGAGCGGAACGACCCCGCCTGGACAAATTCGATCTTTCGATGCGTTTCCGTGGCTGGTTGAGATCTGGCTGTTCGGAGTGGCTCTGTTCAGTCTCCGTTCAGCAGGAGGATTCCTGCTGCTGGAGCGGGAGCGGCGCAGACAGTCAACCGCGGTCAAAGATTGGCTGCTCGAGATCTGTTACTCGCTCCAAGCCCAACTCGGCATCCGTCGTGCAGTGCAGTATTGCGAAAGCACCTTTCTGCAGGCGCCAGCGGTGATCGGATGGTTTCGGCCGATCGTATTCTTGCCTGCAACCGCGTTGACGGGTCTCTCGGAAGAGCAACTGCGAGTGGTAATCGCTCACGAACTGGCGCACATCCGGCGGTTCGATGCTTTTGTGAACGTGTTCCAGGTTTGTGTCGAGACGCTGCTCTTTTACCATCCGGCAGTGTGGTGGCTGAATCGCCGTATTCGTGCGGAGCGCGAGCACTGCTGCGACCAGACCGCGGTCGCGCTCTGCGGTAATGCAGTTGAGTACGCGCGCGCATTGACGCTCATGGAAGAATGGCGCAGCGCTCCAGTTTTCGCGATGGCGGCGAATCGCGGACCGCTCTCGGAACGGGTCCGGCATTTGTTGGGCATGAACCCATCGGGAGACGGCGTGCGCAAAGTCGGGTTGGCGGGAAGCGTTCTGTTTCTCGTGACCGCGGCGTTCGCAGGCAACGCGCTTTTCGGCATCGCATATTCGAAACCCACCTCATACACAGGTACAGGTCCAATTCCAGTTCAGGAACTTCTGGCGAGTGCAACGGCTCAACCTCAGCCTGTTCAACAAGCTGCGCCGACGCCGGCGGCGAAACCCTCTGCGGCGCAGAACCCTCAGCCTGCGGAACGCCCGCAACCTGCGGAACATGCGGTAAGTGCTCAGTCCTACATCGACGGGATGAAGTCAGCAGGCCTGAATGATCTGAGCGCAGACGATCTGATCGCGCTGAAGATCCAAGGCGTGACTCCTGAGTATGTTCGCTCCATGCACGATCTGGGTTTCCAGCCGGAAGCAAATGAATTAATCGGACTCAAGGTGCAGGGCGTGACTCCGGAATACATCAAGGAACTGCGCTCTCTGGGATTCAAGCCGGATGTGGACGAGATCATTGGGATGAAGGTGCAAGGCGTCACTGCCGATTACGTGCAGGGGCTGAAGGCGGTCGGGATTCAGGCGAATGGGGATGAGATTGTCGGGCTCAAGGTGCAGGGCGTGACTCCAGAGTATGTCCGCGAATTACAGGCTGCGGGCTTGAAGGTTGATGCTGACCAGGTTGTCGGGCTCAAAGTGCAAGGAGTTACCGCAGCGTACGTGAAGGGATTGCGCGACCAGGGACTGAATCCAAGCACCGACGATGTGATCGGGATGCGCGTGCAGGGCGTGACTCCGGAATACATCCGCGACATTCGTGCTTTGGGGCTGAATCCGGGTGCGGATGAAATCGTTGGAATGAAGGTGCAGGGAGTTACACCGGAATACGTCAAGGCGCTGCAGTCGGCTGGGTTCAAGCCTGACGCCGACGAAGTCATGGGCGCGAAGGTGCAGGGAATTACACCTGAGTTCATCGATGGGGCGCGCAAGCATGGGTTCAAAAACCTGACCATCGACAAGCTCATTGAGCTTAAACATCTGGGGATTCTGGACAGCAAAGGGGATATCTAGTTTCCTGTTTCGTGGCGCTTGGCTTCGCCTTCGCTTGGACAGCCAAGGCGGCTGTCGCTACGTGCGTGATGATACGTGTGGGATGAAAGGAGATTCTTATGAGAATACGTCGAACGCTGGCTTACTTTGTTTTTGCCTCTTGCGTGCTTCTGATTGTGGTGAAGAACCGCGCAGCAGAACTGCGCAATGAAGTTCGCAGCGGCAGCTGGGCGATCAGCAAGTCGGACGAGGCTGGCAAGGTCGAGTTCGCGTTGATGGAACATCGCCGCGACGGAAGCTCGAACCATCAATCCTCGTGGCCTGCGAGCATTTTTCAGGGCGTCGACTTTTCTAAGTCGGGGCGACAGGACGTGCGCTTTACGATCGCGCGCGACGCCGGCAAGATCGAGTGCGAGGGCTACCTGAACGATGGCGAAGGGGCGGGAATCTTTCACTTTCAGCCGGACGCGAATTATCCACGCGAGATGCAATCGCTGGGGTTCAGTGTGGATGAAGAGAAGCAGTTTGCCATGGCAGTGCAGGATGTCAGTCTGGCGTTCGCGCGTGAGATGAAGGGTGAAAATCTCAGCGATCTGGACGCCGACAAGCTGATCGCGTTCCGCATCTTCGGCGTGGACAAGGCGTTCATTGAGGCGCTTCGCGCTGAAGGGCTCAAGATCTCGGATGCGAACAAACTGGTGGCATTCCGCATTCATGGCGTCAGCGCGCAGATGGTCCGCAGCCTGCATCAGGCTGGATATTCTCCAGACGAAGACACACTCGTGGCGATGAGGATTCATGGCGCGACGCCGGAATGGATGCAAGAACTCAAGAAGCAGGGCTACGATCATCTAGAGTTGCAGAAGCTGATCGCGTTTCGCATCCATGGGGTTTCGCCGGAATTCATTCAGAAGCTGCAGGGGCTTGGATACTCGCATCCGGATCCGGACGAATTGATTAAAATGCGGATCCACAATGTCACGCCGGAATATATTGCCGATATGCGGTCGAGGGGGATGAAGGACCTGAGCATCGACAAGCTGGTAAGCATGAGGATTCACGGAATCGATTAGGGCCAGAGATTTCAGATTTCAGATTTTAGAGTTCAGATTGATGATTGAAGCCGCCTGCGAGGGCGGTTTTCTTCTTTGGCGGAATTGTCTTTCTCGCTGTGGGAATCACTCGAAAGAATAGTTTGGAATCGGTGTCGCGGAAGCGAGACTTACGCAGTTCCAATTTGGGAAACCGCCTCGGGTTGGGGTACCCCCCTCCCCCCACCACCCTCTGAAAGCCTTGACTGGCGCGGGGTTTGCAAAAATGGGCTGCAAAATATTGAGCTTCTGAGGGTTAGAGGTCAAAATCTTGATTTCAAAGACCTTGCGAGCTTTTTTACAAGCGGCTTATTACTGCTTTCGCCTCGATAATGATCTGCTTTTTGAAATTCTGGCGCAAGCGCAGATGTCACATCGGGCTGTGGATTTCTTTGAGTCTTCACCAAATCCCCAAATGGGCACCCTGTAGAAGCCATCAAGGGAAGTCAAAATCCCCATCCTGCCGCAAACACCGCGACAAGGATGGGGCACCCTTATTGCGGAGGGCCTGACTATCGTCACGGCCCTGCGCAGCCGCTATGAGTACGCAATCCGTGGAACGAAAACGAATATGAACGATCCGTTATGAACCATCCGTGGTGTCCGGCGTGGAGGTCAAAGGCTTTCACCACGGAGGGCACGGAGGATCAACATGGGGAAACCGGCGACTTATAAATGTCGATTTGGTTGACGCAGTTCACTGGGGATCGGCGCGGCGTCGAGTGAAAAACATTTCATTCCGACAATTTCCTCCCCCCGATCGTTATTTCGTAACCATAGGACCCGCCAGCCAGTTATAGAGACATGGCGGCTCAGATCAGTTTCGCCGGCGGTTCCTTCCGTAACCGATGGTTTCGGCCATCCCAATCGACGAAAGTCCGCATCATCTCTGAATCCTTTTGGCGGCCGCTGAAATCAATATTCGCAATACTGGGGTTCACTTAGGTTCGTACGACGTTAAAACCACAACTACTAGCTGTTTTTGTACAGGAGAAGGTATGGCGAAGCGGATGGTCCTGATGTTGGTGATCATGTTGGCCCTGGTGGGTGGGCTCGGATTTGTGAAGTTCAAGCAGGTCGAGGCGGCGATCGAGCAGGGTAAGAACTTCAAGATCCCGCCGACGGCGGTGACCACCGTGGTCGTAAAAAAGGAGACCTGGCCTTCGACCCTGAGCGTGATTGGGACTGCTGAGGCGATCCAGGGAGTGACAGTAAGCGCCGATCTTCCCGGGACGATCGACAGGATTCACTTTGAGTCGGGGCAGTGGGTGAAAGAGGGCGACATCCTGGTCGAACTCGATATCCGCCAAGAACGGGCGCAACTGGCCAGCCTGGAAGCGCAGCGCGATCTGGCAAAGATCAATTATGGACGCTCGCAGGAGCTGGTAAAGCAAGGCGTCATCGCCCGGCAGGAATTCGACAATGCGACGGCCCAGCAGAAAGCGACCGAGGCGCAGGTGGGCGACATCAAGGCAGCCATCGCCCGAAAGACGATTCACGCGCCGTTCTCTGGAGTTCTAGGAATCCGGCAAGTGAGTCTGGGACAGTATCTGGCGGCGGGACAAGCGATCGTTTCGTTGCAGACGATGAGTCCGATCTATGTGAACTTCGGCGTTCCGCAGCAGGAGACCGGTAAGGTGATCCCTGGCCACGTGCTGCGCGTAACCAGCAACGACCTCCCCGGAATGGCTTTTACTGGCCGGATTACGGCGCTGGATTCCGTGATTAACGAGCAAACCCGGAATATCCAGGTGCAATGCATGGTGACCAACCAGGCGAACAAGCTAAGGCCCGGGATGTTTGTGCAGGTCGAATTACCGATGGGAAGTCCGCGTGATGTGATGCCGCTGCCCGCGTCGGCGATTAACTACGCGCCCTACGGAGACTCGGTTTTCGTAGTGAGCGATATGAAGGATCCGAAGGGGAACAGCTACCGAGGAGTGCGTCAGCAAGTGGTGAGAATTGAAGGGTCGCGCGGCGATCAGGTGGCGATTGTGTCTGGCCTGAAACCCGGCGATGAAATTGTGAGCTCGGGAGTGTTCAAGCTGCGCAATGGGGCACCAGTCGTGGTCAACAACACGGTGAAGCCCGACAACAACGCGGCTCCGAAGCCTGAGGATAGCTAAACTAAAACGCCCGTGAAAGCGCCTGCTTTTCGCATAGAGAACGCGCGAAAGGCGAGTGAGGAATATTTCTTGCGTTCGCTGCAGTGAGAGGCACTCATGAAGTTTACCGATTTATTCGTTAAGCGTCCGGTTCTGGCGATGGTGGTAAACCTCGTCATCCTGATCGCCGGGCTGCAGGCAATCCGATCGCTGAGTGTGCGGCAGTATCCGCGCAGCGACATCGCGGTGGTGCAGATCACCACTGTGTACGTCGGGGCCAATGCGGACCTGGTGCGTGGATTTGTTACGACTCCGATTGAGCGCGTTGTAGCCAGCGCCGACGGCATCGACTACATGGAGTCGACGAGTGCGCAGGGGCTGAGCACGATTCAGGTCCACCTGAAGATCAATTACGACACCACGGCGGCCCTGACGCAGATCCAGGCGAAAGTCGCGCAGGTGCGGAACGATCTTCCTCCGGACGCGCAAATCCCGGTCATTGATCTGCAGACTGCGGATACGCAGTTCGCGGCGATATATATCGGCTTCTCCTCCGCCGATCTGGATCAGAATCAAATCACGGACTACCTGACGCGCGCGGTGCAGCCGAAGCTGAGCGCCATCAGCGGCGTACAGCGGGCCGACATCCTGGGCAATCGCACGTTTGCCATGCGCCTGTGGCTGAAGCCACAGGAGATGGCGGCGCGAGGTGTGTCGCCCTCAGATGTGCACGATGCGCTGTCGAAGAACAATTACCTGTCGGCTCTGGGCAGCACCAAAGGCTCGATGGTGTCGGTGAACCTGATCGCGAACACCGATCTGCGGACGGCCGACGAGTTCCGCCAGATGGTGATCAAGGAAAACAATGGCACGGTCGTGCGTCTGGGCGAAGTTGCGGACGTGCAACTCGGCGCCGAGAACTATGACCAGGACGTCAAGTTCAACGGCGAGACTGCAACGTTCATGGGCATCTGGGTGCTGCCCACGGCGAACTCGCTGGACGTAATCAAAGCGGTGCGCCAGACGCTTCCCGGGATCGAGCAGCAACTTCCGGCAGGCATGAAGTTGGGTATTCCTTACGACTCGACGGCATACATCCAGGACGCGATTAACGAAGTGCTGCACACGCTCACCGAAACCCTGGTGATCGTGATTGTGGTGATCTTCCTGTTCCTGGGATCGTTCCGATCCGTGTTGATTCCGGTGGTCGCAATTCCGATCTCGCTGATCGGCGCAGTCTTCCTCATGCTGGTGGCCGGGTTCACGATCAACCTGTTGACGCTGCTGGCGATTGTGCTGTCGGTGGGACTTGTCGTCGACGACGCGATCGTGATGGTGGAGAACGTTGAACGGCATCTTGAGATGGGCAAGACGCCGTTCCAGGCTGCGAAGGACGCGGCGCGAGAGCTGGTTGGTCCGATCATAGCGATGACGATCACGCTGGCGGCGGTTTACGCGCCGATCGGAATTCAGGGCGGCCTGACGGGAGCACTGTTCCGCGAGTTCGCGTTTACGCTGGCCGGCGCGGTGGTGGTCTCCGGCATCGTGGCGCTGACGTTGTCGCCGATGATGGGCTCGAAGTTATTGCGGGCCGGGGCTTCCCACAAAGGGCTCCCGGGTATCGTCAACCGCACCTTCGAGAGAGTGCGCGCACTCTATACCCGCTTGCTGGGCGGAACTCTGCAATACCGCCCGGTGGTGCTCACGGTGTGGGCGGTCGTGGCCGTGCTGATGATTCCGTTCTATATGTTCTCGATGAGGGAACTGGCGCCTGCGGAAGATCAGGGCGTGGTGTTCGGCGTGATTCAGGCTGCTCCGAACGCGACGATCGATCAGACGAACTTGTTTACGAAGCAGGTCTACGACGTGTATCACTCGTTCCCGGAGAATGGAAGCACATTCCAGATCACGACTCCAAACGGCGGGTTCGGCGGCATGGTGACCAAACCCTGGAGCCAGCGTACGAAGACCACGCAGCAGTTGCTGGTGGAGTCGACCGGGCCGCTCTCGAAGATTGCCGGCGTTCGCGTGATTCCGCTGACTCCGCCGCCGCTACCTGGAGGCGGAAACTTCCCGGTGGACTTCGTGATCGCCTCGGCCGCTGAGCCGCAGCAGGTGAGCGCACTGGCGGAGCAGATCGTGCAGAAGGCGATGGCGAAGGGAATTTTCATCTTTGCCGACACGGATGTGAAGTTCGATCAGCCGCAGACTGAAGTTGTGTTCGATCGTGACAAGCTGCGCTCGCAGGGTGTCGACCTGAGCCAGGCGGGACAGGACTTGTCGACGATGCTGGGTGGGAACTACGTCAACCGCTTCAGCATTCAGGGACGCAGCTATAAGGTGATCCCGCAGGTAAAGCGAATCGAGCGGCTGACGCCCGATCAGCTTTCGCAGATTTACGTGAAGGGATCGGCGGACAAGCTCGTGCCACTTTCGACGTTTGCCACGTTGAAGACGACGACGGAGCCGAGATCGCTGAATAAATTCCAGCAGCTGAATGCGGTGCGGATTCAGGGAGTCATTCCTCCGCCGGTGCCGCTGGATCAGGCGTTGACGGAACTGGAGAATGACGCGAAAGAGGTCTTGCCGCAGGGATTCACGGTCGACTATGCGGGAGAGTCCCGGCAGCTGCGGGTGGAAGGCAGCAAGTTCCTGGGAACGTTCCTGCTGTCGGCGATCCTGATTTATCTGGTGCTGGCGGCGCAGTTCGAGAGCTTCCGCGATCCGTTCATCATTCTGGCCGGGTCGGTGCCGCTGGCGATTTCGGGGGCGCTGGTGTTCTCGTTCCTGGGATTCACTACGCTCAACATATATAGCCAGGTAGGATTGATTACGCTGGTCGGTTTGATTTCAAAGAACGGAATTCTGATTGTGGAGTTCGCGAACCACTTGCAGGAGACCGGACTGAGCAAGCTGGAGGCCATTATTGGCGCGGCGACAACGCGGTTGCGGCCGATTCTGATGACGACTGCAGCGACGGTGTTTGGGCACTTCCCGCTGGTTCTGGCGAAAGGGCCGGGAGCGGGCGCGAGAAACAGCATCGGTATCATGCTGGTGAGCGGTATGATTATCGGGACGGCGTTCACGCTGTTTGTGGTGCCATCGATTTACATGCTGGTGGCGAAGACACATTCGCCGATTCGTGAGGACGAGATGGAAGAGATCACACCAGTGCATGACGCGGAAGAAGCTGTGGCGTAAAGGGCCTGAACACTCAAAAAGTACGACGGCGTGCCTTGATCGGCACGCCGCTTTTCTATGCGGTCCTCACCATCAATGTTTAGCTTGAGCCTTCAGCGTTTGAGTGACGTACTCGACTGCTTTGTCGAGAACCTCATCTTTTCCGGCGCGGATTCCTGCTAGCGTGGGATGGGCTTCGACGTCTGGTTGCAAGCCCAGGCGCTGGAGTTGGCGGCCGTCGGCATGCCAGACTCCCTGGCCGCTGAAGTGGACGTAAATGCCTCCAGGCAGCGATAGGTTGGTCACGTCGCCATTGGCGCCCTGGGTCGGGCTGCCCACGAATTTCGTGCCGTTGGCCGCTTCAAAGAAGAGGCCGGTATGTTCGGCCTGGCTGATGGTGCGCTCGTCGATGAGCATGATCGTGACGCCGTGATAGCGCGATTTGTCGGTGCGAGGAATGCGCTGATAGAAAGATTCCTGAACTTGAGAAGAAGCCAGTTCACCGTTGGGAAGATCGGGTGACATGGGATCCTTGCGCTTGAACAGAGCTGCCACCACGTCGGATTTGTCGGTCAGACGCGGCGCAATCTGCCAGGCCGTGCCCTGGGGATAGCCGCGATCGTCGAAGATGATGGCGGGGCAGTCTTTGAACTTTTCGAACATCTCGTCGACTTGCGAAGGGGAGAGACGGTCGAGATCGGCATAGCCGATGTTGCCCGGCAGAAGGCGCAAAATGTCGCCGCTACGGTCGCCCTGTGTCTTCGGCACGTATTCGGTTTTGCGTGGGGCCTTTAGCTCCCGAACCTGATCGTGGAGGTCCCGAATTGTGATGTCCGCAATGGAATCTTTTGGACCGCGCGCGAGGCTTCTTTCGGTTGCATAGAACAGGCCTGACTGCGGAGTCGACTGCGCCTGGTACTTCAACCGATTCTGAATTCGCTGGGATGCCTCCTGACCGTCGACCTTCACGATCACGTCGCCAATTTCGAATCCTGCTTTAGTGGCGGCCTCGGCATCGGTGAAGCCGGTAACTATGGGCAGGCCATCGATCATGCGAATGCGGATCGGGAGGCTGGCGTCACCAAATTCTTTCTGCAGAACCGGGGCTCGCATGAATCCGTGGCTGTCATGGAAGTGGGTGACCATCTCAGCGAGTGTCAGGTTGTAATCCAAAGCGTCCTTCGACTGTTCCAGTCGCGGGATGAAGCTGCGCAAGACCGCGTCCCAGTCCTCGCCGATGAACTCCTGGTAAGGAAAGAAATAGTCGATGACAGCCCAGAGCCGGAAAGCGGCGAGCACGCGGTATTCCAGTGGAGGGTATTGCATGTCTTCGTAGGTCTTGTCGCGCGCCGGGGACGTTCGCTCCGATAGCCTTGTCCGATTGGGTGGGGCGAACTTGCCACTCTTGGCAAGTTGAAGCGCGGCTTGCAGAGCAGGGTTCTGCTCCCCGGTCAGGTTGGAAGGGGGGACCTTGAGGTTTGGCGAGAAGCCACCGTTGCCATCTTCGTACACCAATTCACCCAGGCGGATCTGTGCGCGCACGTCGTCAGCAAGATGAACGACTTCGGTAGTCACCGCCAGAGAATCGTCGGCTTCTCCTTCGACCACGATGGCGCCCTTGCCGGCTGCCTGGAAACTGAGTGCCATCTCGGGCAGGTCCGCATGCGGACTGAGGAGGAAGATCAGGGGAATGTCCTTTGCGCCCGAGGCAGGCGTGATCGCTTGTTGCCCTTGGGTATAGAAACCTGAGCTGTAATCCCCGCTGGTTGAGCCGTCTTGCGGGGCATATCCCACGTGCATGCGGCGGCGTTCTCCGGGAGCAAGCACGGGGGAAGAGGTCAGCATCCCTGCAATCCCGCTCATGCTGATGCTGGCGGCGGCCGATCCCTGTTCATCTTCCGTAGGAGGAGTAGATGGACGGAGATCGAAAACAATCGCTTGCGCCTTCGGAACTTCCTTCTTCAGCGCGGACAATTTTTCGTTGGTTCCCACATAATCCTGAAAGTCGGAGTAATTCGTCATATCGACTACGAGGATGTTGTCGGCAGTCATCCGCGAGAAGGGATGTTTCTCGACCGGGGGCGCGGGAGACGGTGATTTGTGATCGGGGTTGAGAACCAGGGTGGCGGGATCGCGGAGTTCGGCGAGCATGCCTGCGATGGCTGCCGAATAGTCGTCCGGACTCTTCGCAGCATTCACTTTGGGGAGTGCTTTGACCAAGGCGGCGTCCCAGTCGATGTCGTCGCGGTAGGCAAGATAGGGGTGGAAGTATTTGACGGCTGCCCACAGTTTGGCGAGAGCCACCAGTCGATCGAGGCGGAGAGACTCTGCGGTCACGTCCTTCGTTTGGGCGACTGACAGGCCGCAACTCAATAGTAGAGCCCAGGCGATCCTTCGCGGCCAGCGCGTGGTGAAGATCATCATGATTCTCCGGGCGGCGAGCGCTGGGATCATACCGGGTGGCTGAGCATAGTATCAAGTTAGGCAGAAGGCTTTCACCGCTAAGGACACGAAGGTACACGAAGGAAAATCCGCGAGTGTTGAAGATGGTCTTAGACTGTATGCTCCGCGGCGGCATGAAGAGCCGCGATAGAATGGGCTGATTCTTCGATCCCCATGACTTGGGTCCCTCCCATTACGCTTCCCGACGAGTTCAATGCTGCGGCATATTTTGTCGATCGGCACATGGGCGAAGGGCGATCTTCCAGGATCGCAATTGAGTGTGGCGAGGTTCGCGTGACCTATGGCGAACTCTGCGCACGCGTCGACCAGCTTGGCAATGGATTGAAGAGTCTGGGCGTGCGGATGGAAGAGCGGGTGTTTCTGCTGCTTCCGGATGTGCCGGAGTTTGCGTTCTCGTTCTTTGGGACGATCAAGATTGGCGCGGTGGCCGTGCCCGTCAATACGCTGCTCAAGCCTCAGGACTACAAATATCTGCTCAACAATTCGCGGGCGCGGGTGGTGATTGTGGGAGACTCGTTGCTTTCCCTAGTGCAGGCGATCCCGCGCGAGGAGTTGAGGTATCTGGAAACGATTGTGGTGCAGGGCAAAGCTCCCGCGGGGATGCGGGCCCTCGATGATCTGCTGGAGGGCAGTTCTGACGAATTGAAGCCCGCGGCTACCAGCAAGGATGACGCTGCATTTTGGCTTTACTCATCCGGCAGCACAGGACAGTCGAAGGCCTGCGTGCATCTGCAGCACGACATGGTGGTCAGCGCCGAACGCTATGCCAAAGCGATTCTCAAGATCTCCCAGGAGGATCGCTTCTTCAGCGTGGCGAAATTATTCTTTGCTTACGGCTTGGGAAACGGGCTTTATTTTCCTCTGGCTGTGGGTGGGACCAGCATTTTGATGCCGGGCCCGCCGCGTCCGCAGAGTGTGTTTGAGGTGATTGAACGGCATCGGCCGACGCTGTTCTTCTCGGTTCCGTCGAATTTCGTCAAACTCCAGGCGCACGCTGCGCCGGAAGGCAGAGAGTTCGATCTCTCTTCTGTTCGCCACGCGGTCTCCGCGGGGGAGGCGTTGCCGGCCACCGTATTTCACCATTTCAAGCAGCGCTTTGGAGTTGAGATTCTGGATGCGATCGGCTCGACCGAAGCGCTGCATATGATGATTTCGAATGTTCCAGGAGAAGTGCGCCCAGGGTCCAGCGGCAAGATCATTCCGGGTTTCGAGGCAAAGATCGTCGATGACAACGATCAGCCAGTTCCGCAGGGGGAAATCGGAAACCTTGTCGTCAGGGCCGACTCGACGTGCGCCTACTACTGGAACGAGCACGAAAAGACCAAGAACACCCTGGCCGGGCATTGGCTGCGGACAGGCGACAAATATCATCAGGACCAAGATGGATACTTCTGGTACGCGGGACGCACCGACGACATGATGAAAGTAAGTGGCGTGTGGGTCAGTCCGATCGAGATTGAGCGCGTGTTGACGGAGCATCCGTCAGTACTGGAGGTAGCCGTGGTGTTTCGACCGGATAGCGATGGACTCCAGAAGCCGGGAGCCTGCATTGTTCTAAAGAATGGAGACGGCAGTGCAGAACTGGCGGGTGGGTTACAGAAATTTGTGGTGGAGCGTCTGCCGATCTTTAAACGGCCACACTGGATTGAATTCCTTCCGGAACTCCCGAAGACGGCGACGGGGAAGGTGCAGCGATACAAGCTTCGGGGAGGGAGCAAGAGTCACTGACGAAGCGATTTCAAGGCGGCCCGGAGTTCCTGTCTCATCTCTAACGAGTACCAGCGTGGCCCGTATTCCTCCAATAGCCTGTAAACCCTGGCGAAGACTTTCACGGCCTCAGCGCGGCGTCGCTTCTTGATGGCTGGCAAACCAGCCCGCCGCTTGGTGCGCCCCGGCTGCCTTTTCTGCATTCGGCCCTTTCAATGCGTGATTTCGCACGCACTGTCCTGAAACGCGTTCTGTGGAGACTTAGATCCGCGCTAGTGTTCGTTCAGGACCCACTTCGACACTCGATTCATCAACGATGCTCGGCCAGAGCACGATCGGCATCTCAGATCGAAAGCCGACCCACATCAGAAAACTGCAAAGTGGCGGTAGCAGGGAATGCTTTCGGCATCGAGCGGTTCGCCGAGACCCGGAGTGCGAACGTCTTGTCCGGGAAATCGACAAGCCAAGAAATCGATGCCGCGATCGAATTGCAGTCTGAACAGAGCTGTTTAGGAGTGTTAACTTTCGGGAGTGAAGGAATCGGCCAGGTCGCATTTTCGTGGTGAGGAGTCTGGCGAATGCGAGCGGACAGCATAGCCGCTTGAGGTGCGCTCTCAAGAAGCACAAAGAACGTCCCGAAGATTCGCCCCACTTTCAGCCTGAGCCTCGAATGAACGGTAATTTCTGCTGAGCGTACTGTCAAGGGTGGTTCAGTCTTGTGAGCAACGACCTGCCCTAACGAGTAACGAACGGGAGGGCCGAACGTGCGCTCGGACTGCGGGCCCACCCGCCTCGCTCGCGGGCTAAAGCCCGCGTCTGTTGTGGCATTGGGCGGCGGCGCGGCTAGAGGAGTATGCGTGACAACTCGTGTCGTCCGTGCGGGAACTCGTGCCGTGTTTTGCCCTCCCACCTGGCACCGCCGTGCCGGGCATTCAGGCTCCACCGCTTCGAAGCTGGATCCAGCTTGATTCCCTCAGGGGCTGAAAGCCCAAGTCCCCTGTCGGATCTGACGCGGCGCTAAAGCGCCGCTCTTCCACTAAGACCTTATTCACGATGCGGCCAGAAGCGGCGTCCTTTCAAAACCATGTTTGAGAGAGTTCTAGCGTGTAAAGGCGATGTTCAGCCCGGTAGTGAAGATCACGTCATTGCTCTTCGAACCGGTGGGAGGGTTCGAGACGTAGATGTCCCCGAACTGATTCTGCCAGCCCAGCCATTTCTTGATCTTGGTGACCGTGCCTAGGTTGAAGGTGAAGCGGTATTCGCCCGTCTGCTGCAGATTGGGGAAGAATCCCAGATTCTGAGTGAGCACCGTGCTCTTGCCGAGCTTCTGGTCGAGCTCCTCACCCAGGGTGACAGCGGCGAACTTGTTGGTCTTGCCGTAGGACTCATAAACGGCGGGATTCGGGGGATTGGCGGGGATAAGCAAGGTGCCGTTTGAATAGGTTTCGTGCGTGTAGTTCAGGCCGCCGAGGAAATTCAGGATCGTGCGGTCAGACTTGATGGCGTGAAATCCGAAGCCGCCGGTGTAGACCTGGCGCAGGTCGAGGAATTGCAGCGCATTGGCCATAAAGTCGGCAGCGCCGAAGACGAACAACTTTGGCTTCAGATCGCGGTCGTAGCGGAAGCCACCCTGCTCGAGACTGGCCACGGTGCTGGGGGTTGCGAGATTGTTTGTGGTGTTGATCGAACTTGCGTAAAGCGTGATCTTGTCGTGCAGCGTGGGGTGCACGGCATTGAAGGCGAGCGCAAGATTTTCGGTCTCACTATTGCCCCGGGCCACGGAGAAGCCCACATTGAGTCCTCCGTTCCATCCGTGCATGAGTCCGGGGTGAAGAGACGCGTCGTAGGCCTGCTGCTCGGCATCGTTGCGAATCATCGTGATGTCCGCTTTCGGCGCCTCGACTGTGCCGGAGGTCTTGGTGGCGATTTCCAGTTTGTCGTCGGTCGTCGTCACCGGGCCAACTGCGGTTTTGCCGCCTTTGAGGGTGACATGAAGTTCCGCGTCGGTTTTGATTTCCTGGATCGCGTCGAATTTCAGGGTTACGTCGCCGGCGGCGTCAGTGTGCAATACCAGCTCTTTGCCGTCAGACTTGACGACGGTTCCGGTGAGGCGGTCGCCATTTTTCAGAGTGACCTGGTCGGCGAATGAAAAGGTTGAGAATCCGAAGAACGCGATCAGGGCCAATACTTCAAGCTTGCGTAGCACGACCTACCCTCCATATTGCAAAAGTAAAGAATAGCTATCTCACGATGAACCGCGAGAGTGATCTCCACCTTCCCTCAGGGGTTAAAGCGCGTATTCCGTTGCTGGCCCAGACGGCCACGGCTGAAGCCGTGCCCTACCTAAAGCCATTTTATGAAACAGTCTGTGAATTGCTATTTGGGAACCCGAGATTGCGGCGAATCGTTCGAGAAACTCAGACGAAGGGCAGACAGCTCTGCCCGGAGTGCTTTCCGACGCAGGAGTCGGGCTAGCTCTTGGTTTCGGTGTCCTTTTTGCTCTGATCGGACGAAGCCTGTGCGGGGGGATTATCCTTCATGCCGTCTTTCAGGGCACGGATCCCCTCACCTAGACCTTTTCCAAGCTCAGGCAATTTCCTGGGACCGAACACAAGCAAGGCAATAAAGAAGATCACCAGCAGGTGCATCGGTTGAAATAGACCTTCCAACATCGGGAGCCTCCGAGGGATACAAGCAAGTTAAGATCATACGCTAATTGTGGGGCGGAGGGAAAGACTGAGCCCTGCCAGCCTCGAAATCATTTGTCCTCTATTTTACGCGAGTTGCAGCGGTTTTCGGTGAAGGGTCCCACGCACTAGTGTGATTTGACGCACAGATCAGTTGTCCTTTTAGAAAGACTAGAACTTTTAACTGGTCTCATGAATGTTTGGTGGCTCGGCGTGGGTGGACCTCAGGGGCTGAAGCCCAGCATCTATGGCTCGCCTGCCTGGACGGCGCGGCTAGAAGCTGCGCCCTTTCAAAAATATTTATGAGACAACTTATAACTTCAAGTCGAAGTTATTCTGCCCGGTTACCTCCGTGACCTTACCCCCAGATCGGCGGGCAGGCTATTTTCAAGAGGGCTTTCCGCAGGCGTTTGCAATGGCAATCTCCTGAAAAGCCGCTCTACGCAAGCCAATCCACAAGTTGGGGAGTACGGTGAGAATCAAGGCTTCGCTGTTGCTGTCCCTGTTAGTTCTGGCCATGGTGGCCGCACACTCTTCCGATGGTTCGGATTCGCAGTCCCGGGCGGTCACCACCACCCAACTCGCGGCATGGCTTACAGGTGGGGTCTCGAGCAGCCGGCTGGCACGTGTGGTAGCCGAGCGCGGACTTGCCACACTTCCGACAAACAATGAGCTGAAACAATTGGAATCGGCCGGGGCGGGTAAGGACCTGATGAAGGTTGTCAGTTCGGGGAACGCCTTCTCGGCGGAGATTGGTCCGGCGATTCCAGCTGAACTATTGAAAGCGACCGCCGACGTGGGAGCGCAGCGCTTTCATGAGGCCGAAGTCGAGTTGCGGGGAGTGATCGCGGCCGACGACGAAAACCCAGCCCTGCACTTCGCGTTGGGCGTTGTGCTGCGGCAGCAGGATAAGTTTGACGACGCGTACGACGAACTGGGGGCGGCTTTGAAGCTGATGCCCGACCTTCCGGAAAATCACAACGCGATGTCCTACTTGTTCTACCGGTTGGATGACGGGCCCAATGCGATTTCCGAGGCGCGCACAGCCCTGAGCATCGACCCGAAAAATGGTGAGGCGTATCAGTATCTGGGACTCGGGCACTATTCGCTGGGGCAGTACGAGGCAGCGATACATGCGTATTCTGAATCGCTGGCGCGCGATCATGACAATCCCGATACCTATTACGACATGGGCATCGCGCTGCACGCCAGCGGCAATCTTCCGGCCGCGGTTTCGGCGTATGAGAAGGCGATCCAACTTCGGCCCGGTTTCTGGGAAGCGCACTCGAATTTGGGGCTGATCCGGCACGAGGAAGGGAATCTTTCACAGGCGGTGGCGGAATATCGCGAGGCCAAGCGGATTGCGCCGGACGAGGCTTCGGTGCGAAACAACCTTGGCAATACATATTGCGATCAGGGGAAGTTCGAAGCAGCCATTACAGAGATGAAGGAACTCTATCGCCAGCATCCGGAGTGGCAGCAGGGGCACGCTTGCCTGGCCAGCGCCTTCATGGCGAAGAACAAGTACGACGATGCGGTCGAGCAGTTGCGGCTTGCAGTGCATCAGAATCCGACGGGGTCGACCGAGCACCGCGTTCTGGCGCAGGCGCTGCTTCTCGACAACAAGCCGGAAGAGGCACTGCACGAGCTGCGCATCGCGGTTTCGCTCAATCCGGACTCGGATCTTGCTCACCACCTGCTGGGAACGGTCCTGTTTCAGCAGGGAGATCTGATGGCGGCCGAAAAAGAGTTCCGGGAAGCGTTGCGGGTGAACGCCTCGGCAGACAATCACTTCTCATTGGCCGCCTGTCTGATGAGCCTGGATCGCTACCAGGAGGCGTTGTCAGAGATCGATGCGGCGACCAAACTCGATCCCGAACGGACCTTATATCGTGCCCGCCGCGAAGAACTCATGAAGCTCATCAAGGACACGAACTCCCGGTAAATCGGCCAATGGGTCAGTGGCGGCGTCGTACCTCCGGTCTGTAGGCGAAACCGAGCATTGAGCTTAAATTAAGGGCAGAAGGACTTAAGCCGTGCATTGGCGCGGGACTCAGGGGATCACTCGATGCCGACCAACGTAACCCGATCACAGCAGAACAACGGCGCGGCGGCCGCTCAAGCGGCTTTGGCGAAGGACGCAGGCGCGCGCCGGATGGCAACGGAGACGCAAGAACCCGGTTCGAGGAAAGAAGCGGGATATGGGCTGCCGTGCTTGAAATGCCATCTGTATTATCCCGCTGACCTCGACGAATGCCCGACCTGTCATCACAAGGAGAGGGTTTCTGCCGTCGCCCCGAAGCTACCGATCCGTCCAGCGCAAGCCAGTCCCGACGCGCTTCCGGATGGCGCCGCTTTGGAGAAGGAGCGGGAGGAGTTTCTGCGTCAATTCAAGTCCCACATGCTTGAGGCGCACGCGGGAGTCATGAACGCGGCCGAATCAGTCTGCAAGTTCACGGAGCACCATCCCGGAGAGCAGGGCAAGGCCGACGTTTGCAACGGATGTTATGAACGAGTGCAGGAGCGGCTCGATGTTTGTGAAGCGGCGCTGCACATGGATTTGAAAGAGGCGGCGCAGATTATTTATGACGCCGTGTGGGCCGATCCTTCCGACCCGGGGAAGACTTATCAGAATGCGGCCAGCGCTCTGCTGACCGAACTGCGGAAGCGAGCGGGGATTACGACTGTGTTGGGGCCGTTTCAGCCGCTGACGCACTGACGGCTGGCGTCGGACCTCGGACCTTAGGGTTCTCAGACCTCACACACCTTGTTTCGGGGCGCTTGAAACATTCTTCTGCCATGGCAAGGGCATTCAGAACCACCTTCGAACGCGAATGCACCAGAAAACAGTAGAGAGCTGGTCCGATCGGGATGAAGATCAACGCACAGAACCAAAGGATTTGCTTCCAAGCTGGGGAATCATCGAAGCGAAACAGGAAGAACTCCATCCCCGCGCCGTTGATGGCCGTAGCAAGCACGCCCACGAAGAGGAACTGCTTGAGAGCGGGAATCGGACCATAAACGATAAGCGCCACCAATGACGCGTACACCGTCAGGGAGTTGACGGCGGCGGCACGATAGACCCGCCGCGCCGTCGGGGAAACGATCCACTCCTTGCAGAAGTGCTGATAATGGTCCACTGGCTTCTGGTGCTTTTCGATTTATTCTGTTTTGATTGCGATCCACTTCTTTCCTGCATACAGCTTGTAGCCGGTGCCATCTTCCATCAGCTTGAGGGGAACGGCGTGCTGGAGCGCCTGATCCGTCTGGTAGGCGGCGCTTAGGACGTCACTGTTGGCTACGTCCATCACTGTGAATTTATTGTCGGCCGTGAAGCCGAAGCCATATTGCCCGGGCGGGAGGGATGATCCGCCGACGTTCAGTCTCGTTTCTGTGATTAACATGCCCTGGTACTTCTGCTGGATCGCGGTGGAATATCCGGAGGCATCGACCAGGGCGGCCAGTATCATCTTGCCGTCCGCGAGCTGAAATCCGACAGCGTTGCGCAGTTGCACGGGAGCCTTCTGGCCGCGGAAGAAGTACTCGGCGGGGACTGCCTTCTTCAATTCGTCGCTGGTGAGGACATGCTTTGTGACCTGCTGGGCGCTGGCGCATCCAATCAGCGTGAGTACAACCATGGAGAGCATTTTCAGACCCGACTTGTTCATCGCGACGGTTCCTTTTCCGGGGCCTCAGGGGCTGAAAGCCCTCCGATCTTGGCCCGCTAACGCGGCCCTGAAGGTCCGCTCTTCCACTAAAACCTCGTTACGCACTAAGAACCGCTTTACGCCGCGGCCGAAGCCGCGCCCTTTCAAAGCCCTTGAAAGGAGCTTCAAATCGACTGTGGGGAACTTTAGTCTTTCTCGTGGCGAGGAGCAAATGCTTCCTCCTCGACAGAAGGGAAAAATCAGTTTGGGCGCAAGATTCGGATAGTCCGTTGAGCCCGGTCGCCGTAGGCTTTTCTTACTATGACGACGAATGCCATACTCGCAACGGAAGCTCTGGAAACCATGCCGGTCACTCAAGCAAAAGCAGCCGGAACTGCCGATTCATCGGACGATCGCTATTGGGACGCCGTCATCGCGCGCGACTCGAAGCGCGACGGCGACTTCTTCTTTGCCGTTTCGACCACCGGCGTCTACTGCCGCCCATCGTGCGCGGCGCGCCGTCCGCGCCGGGAGAATGTGCAGTTTTTTCGCACGCCGGACGCGGCAGAACAGGCGGGATACCGGGCCTGCCTGCGCTGCCGTCCGCGCGCGTTCACAGGGGACGCAGAGTCTGATGGCATAAAGGCAATCTGCCGGTTTATTGAGCAGCACCTGGATGAGCCTCTTACCCTTGGCCGTCTAGCCAAAGAATTCCAGCAGAGCCCGTTTCGGCTGCAACGGCGGTTTAAGGCGGTGCTCGGGATTACGCCGCGTGAGTATGCGGATTCCTGCCGGTTGAAGACGCTGAAGCACAGGCTGCAGTCGGGGGATTCGGTTACGCGCGCGATGTACGACGCGGGATACGGTTCGAGCAGCCGGCTGTATGAGCGTACGGCATCCCAGCTCGGCATGACTCCTGACAAGTACCGCAGGGGTGCGATTGCGGCGACGATCCGCTACACGTGTGCCGAGTCGCCGCTGGGCCGGATGCTGATTGCCGCGACCGAAAAGGGTATTTGCGCGATCCAGTTCGCCCGCACCGATGGCGAACTGATCGAAGGCCTGAAGCGGGAGTTTCCGTTCGCCATGCGAAAGACCGATGGTGGAGGGCTGCAGTCCTGGGTGAGTGCATTGCTGCGCCATCTTCGGGGCAAGAGTCTAAATTCTTCTCTGCCACTCGACATTCGTGCAACTGCGTTTCAGCGACGGGTGTGGGCCTATCTGCAATCGATCCCGTTCGGCGAAACGAAATCCTACAGCGAAGTCGCGAAAGCCATCGGCAGTCCCCGCGCCTGCCGTGCCGTGGCTCGTGCCTGCGCCACGAACCCGGTTGCAGTTGCGATCCCATGCCACCGGGTGGTTCGCGAAGATGGGAGCATGGGCGGATACCGTTGGGGAGTGGAACGCAAGAAAACCCTGCTGCAGATGGAACGGGGCGCTGGCCGTTGAGATTGGAGATTGCAGATTTGAGATTTTAGATCAGTACTGTCCAACTATAAGTTGAACATCGGCAACTGGATGCCTGGGGTGGCCGCGGATGGTTGGGAGTGGATATCGAAAAGGCCCTCTCGAATCGCGGTTTTTTCGAAAACAGAGGTGCTGAGAATTTGGAGAATCGTATACAGGCTGAGATCCAGCGCGAGGCGTTTTTTCAGGATGGCCACCAGCTCATACATGGAGACCGCGAACCACACCTGGATCTTCACGGCATTCTCCGAGGTGGCGTAAAAGGCCTTGATGCGCAGGTGCTGTTTGATCCAGCGGAAAAACAGTTCCACCCGCCAGCGCGCCCGGTAGAGTTGCGCGATGACCAGGGCGGGCAGGGGAAAATTGTTGGTCAGGAAGATCAGTCGCAAGTCCCGCTCGGCGTCGAAGTAATGGATGCGGCGCAGCGGGTCGGGGTACCGGCGCGAAGTCTTGGGTCCGGTGAGCGCAATGGTTTGATCGGAGCGGACTCCGGTGGAAGGGTCGACGGGATGGGAGCGACGCCGGTAAAACTGTGCCTCCACGCGGGCCCGGGTCACGAAGAAGGCGCACGCCTGGGTCAGAGTGTGGAGCCGCGCGAAGTCCATGTAGCCGCGATCGAGCAAGTAAAACGGCCCGGTTCGAAGACCACTTGATCGAGGATATTGACGTCGTGCACCTGGCCTCCGGTGACGTAAACACTGGCCGGAATAGGGGCGCGTACATCGAGCAGGGTGTGCAGCTTCACGGCGCTCTTGTGGCGGCGAAACTGCGCCCAGGGAAAAAGTTTCAAGCACAGATCGATGGTGGTGGAATCGAAGGCGTAGACCGTGTCGGCGAACTCGATGCCCAAGGGTTCGTCGTCGCGATAGAGCTCGCGGGCGGTGCGGATCAAGCCCTGCGCGAAATCGCCAAAGATGCGCCAGTTGCGATGTTCGTTGGCATAGGCCAGGGTACTACGCGAGACCCGGCCGCGAATGCCCATGTGGTAGAGCTTCGCTCGCTGTACTCGCAAACAGGCCTCGATGTCGCGCAGACTCTGGCGATACGTGAGTTGCGCGAAAGCCAGGCAGAGAAACTGGTCGAGCGCAGAAAAGCTCTGGCTCTTGTAGTCGCCGCGATAGCGCTCGACACAGCGACGAAACTCGGGAAGGGGAACCAAGTCCATGAGCTGCGCGAAGATCGTTCGTCCGGTATTCATCCGCCATTCCCCTGGGGTGCCTGGAATGGCTCGAGAGTACGCGCAATTTCAAATCGATCTTCGCCCTGTGCACTGGCAAACTCATGTCTCTACTCACTTTAACGACCCATCGCCACTCGATAGTTGGACAGTACTGATTGTAGATTTCAGATTTCGAGCATTCCAAAAATCTGCAATCTGAAATCTCAAATAATCTCAAATCTAAAATTTTACCAACTGGAGCGGGTCTCATAAATCGGCTTGCGAGGCCTAAGGCACTTCCCTCACAGGGGCTGAAAGCCCAAGTCCCGTGTCGGATCTGACGCGGCGCTAAAGCGCCGCTCTTCCACCAAAACCTTCTTCATGACAGGGCTAAGGCGAGCGCTTTCAAAACCACTTATGAGACACGAACACACGAACTAGATTTGCTTGATCGTGCGCTTGCGCACCGCCAGCCAGTTGAAGAAGGCCACTGCCACGGCAACCAGCAGGATCAGAGATTTGTTGTATTCGATTTGTGTCAGCAGTCCGGCGCAGATCAGCACTCCGACGATACTGATAAGAGTTCCTGCGCGGAGTTGGAACAGCGGCCTTTCTGGGCTTTTCCTTCTTAAGACCGGGACCGAGGCGCACACGGCTCCGTAGTAGAACAGGCGCGATCCCGCGGAGAGTGTTGCGTTTGCAGCAAAGCTGCCAAAGAGGGCCAGCAACCATACCAGCACTGCGAAGACAAGAATCGAAAAATATGGCGTGCGGAATCGGGGATGCACAAGCGCGAAGGGAGCAGGGAAGTCGCCGCGCTCCGCCAGGGCGAAGGTGATTCTCGGCGTCGCTAGCATGTTGCCACTCAGGTAGCCGTAGATCGAGAACAGCGCGCCGGCGGCGGTAAGGGCGGCGCCGCCGCTGCCCATGACGATTCGTGCCACATCGGCGAGCGGACGCTCGCTGTGCGCTGGGTCGGGCAACACTCCGACCACGACCCACTGAATCAATCCGTAAATGACGGCGCAAGTAATCAGTGCGGCGAATAATCCAAATGGCAAGTCTCGGCGCGGGTTCTTGGCTTCGCCGGCGGCAATCAAGGCGGCCTCAAAGCCACCGTAAGCGAAGATCAGAAGCACGATGGCTCGAGCCCATTGGGTAGCCCCGGGGCTGAACGCCGCGTTCACGGGTTCTGGACTATGCGTCAATAGATAGAATCCACCAGCCAAGGTGACGAACAGCAAGGAAGACAACTTGGCGATGGTGAAAGATGTACTCAAATGAGTGCCGGCTTTGACACCACGGAAATTGATCGCGGCCAGGATTCCGATGAGCGCTGTGAGAACGGCCAGTTTCATGGCCAGCCGGTTCGATTGCGGCCAGAATTCCCCCAGGTACGTCACAAACAGGTTGGCGTTCGCCGCGCAGGAAGTGAGCCGGACAAACCATACTAACCATGCCACCTGTATGCCCATGAAGCGGCCGAACGCAGCCTGGGCATATAAGTAAGGTCCTCCGGTATTCGCGAATCGGGACGCGACTTCGGCGAAGCAGCCCATGATGACTGCCATGGCAAAGGCGGCGAGAACTACAGCGGTTACGCTGGCCCGCCCGAGCAGGCTCGCTAAAACCGAGGGCAAGCCGAAGACTCCGCTTCCGATGATGCAATTCACCGTGAGCGCGGCCAAGCTCCAGCGTCCAATGGCGCGCACCAGTCCTTCGCTGGAGGCCTTTTCAGGGACTGTTTCTGGCATCGCGAGTTTGTATCACAAATATCCGGCCCGCTGGCGGTTCAAACGATCGGTCAGCTGGAATCCCTGCCAATCCAATTTTCCGGGACCCGGGATAGGGCACGACGAGCAGAGTTGGTGACTTTGGAGCAGACGCGCGTGCACTAACGTTTGCCGTGAAGAATCCACCTGCGGGAAAACGTGTGATGGGAGTGCCAGAGATCCGCTCGGTCGTCGCGTGAAAAGCCGCGCCAATCAAGGCTTTCTGCGATGTGACCTTATTGCAGACCAAAGTAATCCCAGAATTACGAAAGCGCATGCCCGTGGGACATCTATAAGCCAGACGCTGCCGATGAGATGGTTGACAGCGGACAGGAATGGCCTTCGACGACATGGACGATCTTCATCTACGAATCGCGCGCGTGACGGAAGACCTGCGGAAGATCCAGCAGGAATTGAATTGTGCTGCGATGCAGGCGCCCAGTGATCCGGAATTGATGGAAGCCTTGAATTCGCTTTCGGAGACCGAACCGATCGAAACCTTGCGCGTGGCGCTCGATCAGATGCGCCATTTTCTATGGTTTTATTCCCAGGTCATGAGAAATGAGCCCGAGTTCGGCGACAAGATGCGGCAGGCAGGAACTAAGGAATCCGCAACTGGCGATACACCGCGGTCAGAGGGTTCATTCTTCGATCAACTCTCGCGCGTCGACGAACTGATGCTGCTGCACCACCTGGTCGATGCGAAACGGCGTAAACCCAACTAAACCCTAAGCGCCGCGGACGGCCCAACTTTAAAACTTCTTGCGCCTGGAGTTCTGGCCGGCCGAAGCGCTAAAGATTGCCGCCCCTAGAGCTCTCTGCCGCCGACGATAGTCTTGAGGACGTCGCCCGCTGAGTTCAAGACGACAAAGTTCGCTTCCGCTCCGGCAGCGAGCTTCCCATGTTTCGCCGAAAGTCCGACCGCTTGCGCAGGATTCAACGTCGCCGCGCGCACCGCCTCGGCGAGTGTCCAGTTAGAGAATCGAGTAACGTTGCGCACTGCCCGATCCATGGTTAGAACGCTGCCGGCGAGACTGTCACCCGCGGTGGCCTTGCCATCTTTGACATCGACCTGAATGGGCCCCAACTGATAGCGCCCGTCGGGCATTCCGGTGGCAGAGATGGCATCGGTAATCAGGACTGCGCGCTCTGGCCCTTTTGCCTGGAGAAAGAGCTTCACCACCTCGGGGGATACATGAATGCCATCGACGATGATGTCGGCAGTTACGGTGTCGTCGCTGAGAACTTCGCCGATGATCCCCGGGCTGCGATGATCCAACGGACGCATAGCGTTGAAAGTATGCGTAGCATGGCGTGCGCCGGCTTGGACGGCGGCTCGTGCCACCGGAAGATCTGAATCCGAGTGTCCAATGCTCACACAAATCTTTCTGCGAGCGGCTTCTGCGATCACTTCCATCGCCCCGGGAATCTCAGGTGCAATCGTTATCATGCGCACATGGCCGCGCGCTGCTTGCCACAGCTTTTCGAAAATTGGAATGGTAGGTTCTACGAGGTACTCTGGCGGGTGAACTCCGCGACGCTTATGGCTTAGGAATGGTCCCTCGAGATGAATCCCCAGCGGCCGCGCTTCGGAAGGGCCTCCGTTGACGTTCGTAGTTTGCTCGATCGCATTCGCCAGCCGCTCCAAAGCCGCGCAAGTCGCATCGAGCGGAGCGGCCACGGTCGTGGCGAAGTATCCGGTTACGCCATGCGAGACAAGGAACCGACCTAAACGTGGGAGTTCTGAGGCAGACGCCCGCATGACGTCAAGGCCTGCGCCACCATGAATGTGAATGTCGAGGAACCCGGGAACAAGGAGAGCATCGCCGAAATCCACGAACGTCGCGTTTGCAGAAGAAGGGTGAGACGCGCGCGAGGAAATTTCAGCGATAAGCCCGTCTTCGATGACGAGCAGTGGATTCGTGATCTCCTCGACGGGAGTGTAAAGACGCCGCGCGGTGACTACGGTTTTCATGAGGCGTGAGAAGCACCTATCCTAATTCCGCAAGGCGCCTAACGACAAATGGGACCGGCGGAAAGCTGTCATTTCTTCGTGCGAACGCATGAAGCAAGCGTCACGGGACAGTCACCTTCGAGAACTCATTGCGAATGCTATAATCGGTTGATCGTATTGGGCGCATTCCCGATCCTTCCAGCGCCCATCCGAAGTCGGGGAGTGGCTCAGCCTGGTAGAGCACCTGGTTCGGGACCAGGGGGTCGGAGGTTCAAATCCTCTCTCCCCGACCAATCTTTTCTGTAGCTTACGTCGTGGTCGCTCTCGCCCGAGAGCGGTATTGTGTCGCAGCTTGTGTCGTAACCCGTCGGTTTGCCCTCCGAATTGCCTTTGCGAGTCGCTAGCCCGTCCAACGCCTTGCGCTTGAGATCAAGACGAACGTGGGAGTAATGCTCCAGCATCTGCCGTGAGACGTGACCAGCAATTGCCATGATGGTCGCATCGCTGGCCTGAGACTCAGCCAACTCCGTAATTGCGTGGTGCCGGAGGTCGTGGAAGCGTATCGCACCGATTCCTGCGGCCTTCCGCAGACTCCTCCATGCCGAACGCCAACTCTTCTGTGGAGTCGTAGGGTCGAAGTGCTCATTTTCACAAGCGGGGAAGACGTAGTGATCCGGCTGCGTACCCCCTATCGCGGAAGCCCTGCGATATAGCTCCCGCATCGCGCTTAAGGCGTCTTTATTGAGCGGAATCAAGCGCTGCCCTGCCTCGCTCTTGCTTCTCCGAACCGTGACCGTGCTAACCAGGAGATCCACGTCATACCACCTAAGCGCCTTGATTTCAAACGAACGCATGGTGGTATTGAGGGCAAGCACCATCGCTAATCGCGCATTCTGCCATTCCGGCTTCATCTCGGCAGTCTTGGCGAGGCGGAGCTTTTCATCCAGTGTCATTGCGCGGCCAATCTGGGTGTGAACCGGCAGGGGCTTGATTTCGTCTGAGAAGTGGTGCCAGAGCTTTGCGCGTTTCATGACGCTTCGCAGTACCCCGAGTTCCAAGTTGATCGTCTTATTCGCGACGTTGGCAGCTTTCCGGTCTGCCACGTAGGTCCGCACCATTTCAACAGTGATTCGATGCACCTTGAGTGATCCGAACACTGCACAAAGCGGCTTGAGTCGCTCGCGTTCGGTCTGCACGCTTCGTGGAGCAAGATGAGCGATGCGCTCTGCAAGGTTCTTATCTGCTGCCTCTTTGAAGGTCAGCTTGGAAAATTGCAGAGATAAAGGAGCGAGCTTGCCCTGAGAAGCACGGGCGATAAGTTCCTTCTCTTTCTTCTGAGCCTCGCGCCAGTCGCTAGTTTCGAGTGACTGCCGGAACCTCTGGCCATCCACGAAGAAGTGTGTGTGCCAAGTCTTGCCGCGCTTTGTTAATGCCATGGTGCCATCCCCATTTTGTAATTTATCTCTGACTCTTTCGCGCTCTCTCTTGAGCCTTCCTGTCTGCGTTTCCACAACGAAGTGAGCAGTACTGCTGTCCGGGCCGCACCCGAAGAAAGCTCTTCTGGCAAGCGGGCCGTCGGCAGACTCCCAGCCCTCTGGGCGTGGGAACTCGATTGAAGATCATTGCCGCAAGTCCAGTCCCTGCATCCGGGCAGTAAATTGCTGGCAGAGGCTTTCTCTGCGAACGGTCGAAGTACATTACGAACTGCGCTTTGCGCACCATACGATTGAGTTGCCAGAGCAGCTCTGAAACCACTGCGAATCCACCTCCCGCCGCTGTTCTGTCCGTCAGCTTCGCAGATTCCTCCGACCAGGTTCTTTTCTTCAGCCCTCTGACAGTCTCTAGCATGGGCGTGAGTTTTTTTTGCGCTTCAGGAGACTTGAACACATTCAACAGTTCCTTAACCAACTCTTCCTCGGCACCGATTTCGGCAAACGCCTGGAATTTGATGTAATCCTGCAAGTGACGCGGGTCCTGCTTCTGCATCGCCTGTATGAGGGCGATTGCCGCTTTGATTCCGGCCCACTGAGAGTCGGCTAGCTGCCCGTAGCGCTTCTCGAAAACCTGGCGCGCGTGTTCGACCTCAAAAACATCCAAGATACTCTCTCGTAACACACGACCGTAAACAGGTTTCCCGTCCATGAACGTCATTCCGTCTGCGTCTTTTTGGTTGGCGGCAGGTATCAGAATCGGAATCGGGCCTCGGGAGTTGGTCACGGTAATGTCATGGTCACGTGTTTATTAAGTTGACGTGACTAACCACCATACTACTATCAGGGGAGAAGAGACGCAAGGATTCTCTTCCTGGAGGCCAAATCCGATGTCGAAAATGAGAGAGCTTTCGCCGCGTGAAGTAGCACAGCGGCTCTGTGTTCGCCTCGACTCTGTGTACTCCCTAATCTGGGCGGGCAAACTGAAGGCACGCAAGTTGGACGGCCGATGGCGTATTCCAGTCGAGGCGGTGGAAGCCCGACTGAAACAGAGAGGTGCGTGATGCCGGACAGTATTCCTCAACTGCTCACATTGCTCGCGGTCGCCAAGGCGCTTTGCGTCTCGCCGCATACCGTTCGAGCTTGGGTGAGGCAGGGCAAGTTGAGACCGGTTCGGCTTTGCCGTCGGCTCCTCTTCGACCCCCACGACGTCTCACGATTCATAGCGGAAGCCAAGTGAGAGCTCGCGAGCGCTAAGAGTCCATCCGAGAAAATGTAGTCACTGTAGTCACTCTTTCAAAGGGGATAGCGGCGAAAAGCATAAGGGCTAGCGGAATGAGCAGCGGAAACGATAAGTCCAGCGAGACACGAAGCCAGCTTTCAGCGGTGCAACGTCTTGCCGCGATGAAGCCTCTCGCACCCAAGTATCGGTTCCTAATTTCCTGGGACCCACGAAAGAAGGCGCTCCGGTTCGGGTGTGGGCGCGGCGACAACGCCTTGACGATTGATTCAATCCGAAAGTTGACAAACGAAATCTGGACGAATGATTCGGCGGCGAAGTTGTCACCGGAATGTGTGAAGCGATTCAAGTCCAATGCTGCGAAGGTTGATGGCTCAGATTTGCTTTCCCGCTGCGAGAGATTTCTGCGCTCCTATGTACACCTGCACGACGACCGGCTCTATCTGCTGTTGGCAGTGTGGAGCATCGGCACGTATGTGTACCCGCTTTTCAGCCACTGCGGGTATATGTTCTTGCATTCCACGTTTCCGCGCTCCGGTAAGACTCGCGTGGAAGAGATCCTCTCTCACCTGTGCTTTGAAGCCACTGTTCCTCTGAACGCCCCGACCGTCGCAACGATCCGCGAAACCGCAGCCGAGGGCCACACCGTCGTTCTGGACACACTGGAGCGGTGGAAGGGGAAGAGTCCCGAAGCCTACTGCGCTGCAATGGAGCTCCTCGACGCTGGATTCAGAAACGGCGGGACCGTTGCAAAGATGGTGTCGGCGGGCGACGGCAAATGGAAGAAAGAGAACTTTCCCGTGTACGCTCCTTACGTGCTTGCGGCCATTGACAAGGAGTCGCTCACTGAAACGGCGCTGGACCGATCCTTCGTCATTGAAATGAAACGAAAGCCCATAACGATCAAGAAGCAGAAATATAACTTCGATCGTTGCGAGCGGGAATGCGAGCCCTTGCGAGATGAGCTCTACAGATGGGCCTTGGAGAATGCCGCCGTCTTAGCCGCTACATACGAGAGCACAGAGCTGGAAGGCGCTGTCGATGCACTTGAACTGAACGACCGGGCTAGCGACATCTGGAGGCCGCTGTTGTCCATCACTCGCGTCTTGGGACTCGCCGACGTGTGGCAGCCGCTCACGTCCCTTGCTATTGAAATGAGCCGCGATCCCGAGGCTGCGGAGCGTGAGCATGTGAGAACGATCGCTCGGTCACTACGAAAACTCGTTAACGGCAATGGGGCCGCCGTGGGGATGACCTCGGAGCTTCTGAGTCATTTGTTGGCGGATGGCTTAGAGGTCGAAGAACGGACGCTTCACGATATGCTGACGCAATGGGGATTCGCCCAGGAGAGCGTCCGCCTGGAGCAGGGGCCACGCCGCGGTTGGGTGTTGCAAGATGCAAGGCTGGCCGAGGTCGAGAGAGAGAACGGGCCGCAGATCCCCTCTTGAAAAGTGACTACGGTGACTACACTCCGAATGACAGGCAGCACAGGCAAACAACAGGTCGCCACGCTGACGCTGCAAGAAGGCAATCCTGTGATGCTGATGAAACGGCGGCTGAATGATCCGCAAAGGCCTGAGACCGTGGAAATCAGAGCTGGCACGATAGGCTCTTCTCCGGATTCCGCCGGTGTTAATTCTTGACTATCTAAGGACGTACTCTCGTAGCCACGTCGTTTCGACGAGGCTCTCCTCGGACCCAAATAGTGAGAACGCGTTCAGGTTGTAATCATTCAGAACCCGCAATACGGTTTCCCGCTCGGCTGACGGAATAGTGATCTTCCAGAGAAAGTCTTGCTTCGGATCTGCTTTGTTGAAAACTTCTTCGTGTGACTCGAATCGCCACTGCTCGACATTCACATCAAATACAGCACAGAAAGTGTAGTCGCATCGCTGACGAAAATGTCTGGGGTGAGTTTGAACGTAAGGTCCGAGTGGATAGATCGACGGCTGTCCAAACACAAGTCCCGAGCCGCCTGTGGGACCCTTGCAAAAGGCGTATATCGCGCGCTTTTCGATTCTCACAGGTGGATCCTCGCGAAACGCGAAGAACGCTGCCACGAATGGTGATCGCGACCAGTCGAGCAGAGGTGACGGGAACGCTAGGTGGCGTAGGTACGCCATGTAACGGTAGAGTTGCATGTTAGGGAACCCGCTTGGGAAACGGGACAACAGATCACGTTCAAAAAAGCCATTTGCGACTTTTTGATCTCGCTCCGGCACGTCCACGCCGGAAAAGGTCTTGACCTCGGGTCCGACGCCTCCCGTAATCAGATTGTAGTAATCCAAGAGCGTCATCCCGAACCTCGCGTTTCGGCTCGGTGTGTCCGTCACCGTCCAGTAGGTGTTCCTGTCGAGCGTTGTTTTCAGCTCCCAATCGGAATTTCCCTGCCCGCGAAACAGCAGTGGGGATGATTCTTTGTGATATTCCTCCCGCAACTCGTGAACCTTCTGCTCAAAGGTCCTCCAGTCAGGCGCGTCAATTACTTTCATAGCGGCTTCACCTCAGTCTGACGATTGTAGCTTCCGCGCGGTCCCATGCTCGGCCACGTGTCGCCGAGGGCTTGCTAGCCGGTGCGGGGTTACTTTCCCCCAAAATGCAAATGAACGATACGGTGATTGGGGGAAGTGCGGCGGATACGCAGGAGAGTGACTAATCGCAAACGTATCCTAGGGAGCGAGCCTCCGAGCACGCGGTGTGCGCGAGCGACCTTCGATCCGCGAAGCGGAGCGGACGGGAGCCAGTCTGACCTTCTCGCCATGAGAGGGCTCCTGAAACGTGAATCCCCGGTTTGGGGGCAGCTCTTCTCTGGCGAACAAATGGCGAACATTGTAGAATTCCCTCCGGCATGTCCCGGCGTCCCGATTCTCAGCACCCCGAGATACTCTCGGAAAAGGATCTGGAGGATCTGCGCTACAACCTGGCCCACCTGAGTCTCGACGCAGTCAGGCGATTCTACGAAACCGCTCACCACGATTGCCAGCTGCTCTACGACCGGCTTCCGACGCCGAAGCAGATGCAGACGCAGACGCTTGCAGGTCTGGAAGCAGTTGTGGAAGTGGCGGTGACACGTAGGAGCAAGGGAGACGCAAAGCGTGAGGTACAATCCCTCCCAAGGAAGCGAGGAATCAATGTCTGCGTCTTCTGGTCTCCCTGAACCGTCACTGCTACAACAGGTCGAACAGCAGAGGATCGATAGGTTGGTTGCCGAACTAAAGCGGCGAGGCGTCACTAACGACCGCTGCCCACGATGCGGTACGTTTGATTGGGCCGTGAGTTTCTTTCAGATGCCTGCCGCCCACGAGGGATTCGTTTCACCGTTTGGGCAAGGAATAACAGGGTATATTCCAGTCGCCTGCTTCAATTGCAAGAACTGTGGTTACCTCATGTACTACAACCTGAGAGTTATAGAAACATCTGAAGTGAGAAAATGAGCGGGCCGTTGGTGCCACAGCCAGAACAAGCTACACAGGCCACCTACAAAGCCGGTGGTGCTCTAGTTGTGCAGCCTCTTCCTGACGAGATCGGTGTTCCGGTACGTCGCTATCAGTTTGACATCTTGTGTGAGGGTGGAATCGGCGAAGCGAAAGCGAGCCGCGATCTTTACACAGGCATTTGCATTACTGCACTCATTGGCTTTGTGGGAACGCTAGTTGCAATTGATTGGGAAACGATCTTGGCAGCGCAACACAAGGCTAAGTTGATCCTCGCTTTAGTCTCAATAGGGCTTCTGTTTGCGACTGTGGCAGTTTCGGCGGCGGGTATCTGCATCCACGAAGCACGACGAAAACGCACCCTTAAAGATTCACCATATGCGCGAGAGAAAGCCCGGCTGCTAAAGTTGTACGAGGCTCAGCAAGCTGTTGCACCACGGCAGCCATAATGGCTAGAGTAGAATTCTTCGCATGTCGCCAGCACCGAAATGAAGGGAGCTTGGATCATGGAGGATCACGGCGTTGCCTTAAGCAACCTTGCGAAGCAAGCACCGTTTGTCAAGCTGACACCGGAGCAAGAACGGCAGGTCAAGGATCTCATCGCTAAAATCAGCGCGATCTTCAACCAGCAACAGGCCAAGAGAGCCAGTTGACCAGATAAGGATGTGCGGACGATACCGACTCTCGCGGCGCAAACAAATCATCGAAGAGCTACAACGTGGCTCCGACTCAGCCAGTCCCGATCATCCGCCAGCATCCCAAGGAGCCACGACGCGAGCTGTCGTTGGTCCGCTGGGACCGCCAGTCGAAGAAGCAGGTCTCCAAACCACCAGGGTAGCAATCGCGCTGCCGGGAATGCGGAGTCAGGTCGAAAAGTAGACTGGAGTACCGACTGGGCGGCGGGCTATCGCTTGAACTGTCTCCTAACTGCCAACAAGAACAACGCTACTAGTGTCGATGTGGCGATTTGCTCCAGCAGCATTAGCAATCGTCCTCTACGATAGCTAGGTTCATAAGTGGGATTCCGCTGCAGTAGAGCCACTTCGAGGGAAGTCAGCCCGCTATTCATCAAGAGATCTAAGCGCGCACGCGAAATTGCCCGCGCATCCTGCGAATCCCGATCCTGCAATGGATGCAGATACGTTAGGCTTCCTGAAACCTCACGCCCAACCCAAGTCCGACCTGTAGTCGGAGTGCCACCCGAATCTGCGTTTGAGTGAAGCCCTACCAATGGATAAAGAAATGTGAAGAAAAGAAACACGAACGACAGCCACAGAGTTGGCCTTATGAAGCTTTCTCCGTACTCGCTAGCGTACTTGTACCATGCCACCAACCCCAAGTGGCTGTGCAGCCAGCGTAACAGTCTGTTGCGCCGTGGACTCGCGAGACGCTTCATTTCCATCTCGCCGTAGTGAAAGTCTCCCGCCGTCCAGTAGTCGCAGCGGGCGTCGTAGTTCTTTTTCAATCGTTGATAGAGTTCTGCGACGAGACGATAGTTGCGCGGATTTGGATCGCCTTCTCCCGGCTGCAAAGACATAGGAGCGCCATGTGTAAAGTGCTCCCATCGCTCCGACAGGAAGCGCTGTCGGGAGACTGGCGAGAGAAGCTCCTCTGGAATGGGAGGCGGATTGAGCCGCCACTGTTGTGGGTCGATCATTTCCTCGAAGCACATACACTTGCCGTTGGCTCGTCTGCACCAAACTACGTCCGAGAAGTTCACCCCCGAAATGTCGCAGTTGTGGAAGAGCGCATATCCTAGATTGGTTTGGTAGAAAATGACTCGCTCGGGTTTTTCAAAAACCGCCTGGCAAAAGATCGGGGCGGGTTCTTTGCTGGCTTGCGACTCGCGTACAAACCTTGTTTCTTCAAACTGCGCGGCGTCCGCAAAACGAGAGTAGCGAAAGTTAGCCCGCCCCACGAAGGTGCAGTGGCCAAAGTGAGCAGACTGCATGAATCTGGCACCAACAAAGGATGCTCCCTGAGAAAAAGTTGCCCCAAAAAGTGCACCCTTGTCGAATCGCGCCCGAGTAAAATCAGCTTGCTGTGCGAAAACCGCCCGGAAGAAGCCAGCCTTTTGACAGAAGATGGTGTCGGTAAATCGGCACTTAGCGATGAAACTGCGACCTGGATAGTCCGAACTTGGGAACACGAATCCGTTGAAATCAGCTGGCCCTTCGCCAGCTTCCAGTATGATGCGGTCAAATTCCTCCTGAAATCTTTCTACACTCTTGTTGGGATCGCACGAGTGCATGAGGCAGGCTGGATTCCCTTCAATATCGCGACTTCCAGCGTGTAGAGGTCGGCCGCAGAGCTGTTTTTCAAAGACATTGCCAACAATGTCGCCCATCATCGAAGGACAGCGACCGCCCCTGCTCGCACTGTCGGGTTGACCTGGGGTGTTATACGCCACGAAATCCATCCATCGCCGAGATTTTCGGCACTTAGCTTAGGCTGCGTTCTTCTAGCGTTTCATTCTCGCCCACCTTGCTCTCTGCGCCGCCGCAATCCGCCTGCGGCCCGCCGCTGAGATCTTGCGCTTTGGCTTAGGTGCGTTCCCGTTTACCTTCTGTTTTGCCCATCTCGCCTTCTGCGCCAGGCTGATTCTTCTGCGACCGGCGGCAGACATCGAGCGTGACGAACCATTCGAGCTGAGACTTCCCAGCGCCGCGATTGCCTCGTCTATCCGCTGAACCTGTTTCTGCGCGCGTTCCCGTTCCTTCTTCAACTGCTGGACTACTGCGGACATATGTTTCATTGGGACCTCCCGGCTGATCTTACAGGCGTGAGAAAAGAGGGGTCAAACTGATGAGGGGGTGGTATAAGGAGACGGCAAAATGCTCCCTCCCCCCTCTCGGACCCCAAATCAACCGATTTTGCCTTTGGCCGGGCTCGCCCGCCCCGCGCGTGGGGCTCGTGGACGCGTACGTTCGTGCGCGCGTTTCGTCTTCTTCGGAAATCTCTGTTACATAATCCCGATAAGACGCACCCTCCGATCGGTGAGCTAGTACTGAGACCACATAGATAGTAATACAGGTAGATACTTGTTGGAAACGGGCTCCGAGTTTATAGCTGGGACATGAATGAGCGATCTTG